>Ga0209719_1000061_pt1 | contig 145407 bp, 123 predicted proteins | sample AD_JPNAS2_MetaG_FD_184421 | JGI IMG/M metagenome (GOLD analysis project Ga0209719, IMG submission 184421) | Active sludge microbial communities of municipal wastewater-treating anaerobic digesters from Japan - AD_JPNAS2_MetaG (SPAdes) (version 2) | ecosystem: Engineered > Bioreactor >...
TCGACGTGAAAGACACGAAAGGGAAGTACGGGAAACGCGAAGCGGACCGATGGGTTGAGATCAAGAATATAATCAACGAAAAAAGCCCGAAAACTTTTTTCGCGGCGTTCTCCCAAAGCGGATACACGTCTTCCGCGAAAGAGCTCCTCGTGTTGAACGGGATCTACGTACTTAAGGCGTTGGCTTGACTTTTAGAAGATAAAAGAAGGGTTCGCACAGAGGGCACGGAGAACGCGGAGAGAACATATATCGCGGCGTAAGCGATTTTTCTTTCCGCAAAGGCGCGCTACACATCTGCGCTTTTTTCCAGTTTCTGAATCCTTTCTACCGATAATGCGAAAGAGCGGATCGCGGGGTTCCGTTGGTTACCCCGCGATGACCCAAGAAATCCCTATGCCGTACTGAAGTGTGGCGTTCTCCGCCGCTCCTAGCGTGAATCTCCCTCTGCGTTCTCTGTGTACTCTGTGTTCTCTGTGCGAAATCCTGTTTTATCTTGTGAAACATGCCAACTTAAAAGTTGGCGTTCCCAGAAGTTCCCAAAACAAAAAGACATGCCAGACTAAAGTCCGCCGCTCTGGCGGCGTCCTGAAGGCGTTCCCAGCGCGCCTTCCAGAGCGTTCCTAAGCGTTCTCGGGCCGGTTGCTTTTTTCACAGTTTTTTGGTATCGTTAAGCGTTAAGTATTGCACAGGATTCTCCTGGTTGGGATATGGTCGGTGGGCGTATGCGTCAACGGGTCTATGGTTTAGTGGATTGCAACAATTTTTTCGTCTCTTGCGAACGGGTTTTCAATCCGAAACTGGAGGGGAAGCCGGTCGTGGTTCTTTCTAACAACGACGGCTGTATCGTGGCGCGTTCCCCAGAGGCTAAAGCGTTGGGTATTCCTATGGGAACCGCCTATTTCAAGATTCGTAAAGAGCTCGACCGGCACGGGGTTATCGCGTTCTCCTCAAACTTCGCGCTCTACGGCGATATGTCCCGAAGGATTTTGCAAACGTTGTCGGGGTTTTGCCCCGATATCGAGTTGTATTCGATCGACGAGAGCTTTTTGTCTTTTCGAGCTTTTCCACTGGATCACCTCGAAGCCTTCGGTAAAGAGATCCGTGACACGGTTCGTCGATGGACCGGTATTCCCGTGTCGATCGGTTGGGGGCCAACCCGTACGCTTTCCAAATTTGCCAACCGCCTCGCGAAAAAACACGCCCCGTACCAAGGCGTCTTCTCCGCTTTTTCCGATGAGACCGATTCCTGGATGATGCGTTACCCGATCGACGAGATATGGGGGATCGGCCATCGCTGGGGGAAGAAACTCCACGCGAAGGGGATCGATACCATTTACCAACTCAAAACCGCCGATCTCACGACTATACGAAAGATGATGGGCGTCGTGGGCTTGCGGATGGTGAAGGAATTGAACGGCGAGCCCTGTATCACGATCGCCCCACCCGAAACCCGGAAGAGCTTGATCCACTCCTGTAGTTTTGGAGAGCCGATCTTGGACTTCGAGAAATTGTTCGAGGCCTTGGCCGCTCACGTCAGTCGCGGTGCGGAAAAGCTGCGTTTTGAAAAGTGTTGCGCAAATATGATGACGATCTTCGTGATGACCTCTCGTTTTGCCAAAGAAGCTTACCTGGGCAGCCAACCGATCGTTTTTCGTCGCCCAACGGATAACACGATCGAGATGCTGCGCTTGGCGCGCGAGGGGCTCAAACGTATTTACCTTTATGGCTACTTCTATAAAAAAGCCGGCGTGTACTTCTCCGGTATCTACCCCCGCGCCCGGGTTCAACAGTCCCTGTTCGAGGACCTCGAGTCTCAACAAAAGGAGCAGCAGGTTGTCGAACTGGTCGATCGCCTGAACCAAAACATCCGTAGAAATGTCGTTCAGTTTGGTTCTATCGGGACTCGTAAGGCACATCAGGATAGAAAAGAAAACGTGACACCTCGTTATACCACCTGCTGGCGGGAAATCCCCACCGTAAGGGGATAGAACGTAAACGCCCGGGGGCGCCGCTCTGGGAACGCCAAAAAAAGAAAAAAGGGTTTCGCACGGAGCGCACAGAGGGCACGGAGAGTACACACTGGGAAGGCCCTGGGAACGCCAAAAAAGAGGAAAGACGGGTTCGCACGGAGGGTACAGAGAACACGGAGAGTGCACATTGGGAAGGCCCTGGGAACGCCAAAAAAGAGGAAAGACGGGTTCGCACGGAGGGCACAGAGGGCACGGAGAAAGATGAAAACATAGAAGACATACCGGATGGAGTTGAAGAAAACATACCAACTTAAAAGTTGGCGTTCCCAAGCGTTCCCAAGCGTCCCCAAGCGTCCCCAAGCGTCCCCAAGCGTCCCCAGTTTGAATCTCCCCTCTGTGTTCTCTGTGCGAACGGAAGGTTTTGGGGTTTCACACAGAGGGCACGGATGGCACGGAGAAGTGCACACTGGGAACACCGATCTTTTTGATTGGCGTTACTTATAGAAGATAAAAGAAGGGTTCGCACGGAGGACACAGAGGGCACAGAGAAAGGATGAAAACATAGAAAGCATGTCGGACTAAAGTCCGGCGTTCCCGGGCGTTCTCTAGAATACAAAAAAGTTGCGCACAGAGAACACAGAGGGCACGGAGAGAGGAGTGAAAACATAGAAGACATGCCGAACTGAAGTTCAGAGAACATGCCAACTTACAAGTTGGCGTTCCCAAGCGTCCTCGAGCGTCCCCAGTTTGAATCTCCCCTCTGTGTTCTCTGTGTACTCTGTGCGAACAATGTTTTCTGTGCTCCCAGCCCTGCGGAGTTCCCAGACGTTCCGACCGTCTTTCTGCCTTCTTTAGAAAGGAATTCTCACGCTCTTTATAGAAACGTATAGTGGTAAATAACTTTTAGATTACAACGCAGGACGGTTGGAGGAGTATCTTTTTGAAAGAGATAGCGCCCGGTATTATCGTGTATGATAACCCTTTTGGAGGTTCAAATATCGTTTCGGTGACGACTTCGGAAGGCACGATTATCGTCGATTCTTCGCTTTTTCCTTCCAAAGCGGAACAGGTAAAAACGACGGTTCAAAGGCTGCTCAACAGCGAGGTGGCCTTGGTCGTCAATACCCACTACCACCCCGACCACACCTTTGGGAATTCGGGGTTTAACGCCCCCTTGTGTTGCTGTAAAACCTCGGAAGAATTCTTTCGTAAGATGGACAAAACATACATCGGCTACGTGATCCAGAAGGAGCCCCTTTTGGAGAAGGAGAACCTCATCATCGTCCCACCCTCGATCACCTTCGATAGGGAGTACAAGCTCTCTTTCGGTGGCCTTGACCTGTTTCTGGAGAATGTGGGGGGGCACACCCCGGATACTATTGTGATCCGTATCCCGAAGTATGGAATTTTGATCACCGGCGACCTCGTCGTCAGCCAGTATCACCCGGAAATCGTTGCGGATAGCCATATTAAAACGTGGATTAAGGTCCTGAAAACGCTCAAGAAGGAGCGCCATAAGCAGATCATTCCGGGTCACGGCCCCGTCGTTCGAGACCTCGAGATCGATCAAATGCGCCACTACCTCGAGCGCCTTGCCTACCTGCAAGAGCATAAATCCCAACTCGAAACCTTCCTTGGGTCTCTAGACAAGGACCCGAACTTCAGAAATCGAAAGATGCCACAGATGTTCGTCGAAAGCTTGAAGGTCGTGATGAGCCACTGAAACGTTAGCGGGTTTTACGTGAATGTCGCGCGCTGGGAACGCTGTTCTGGGAACGCCAATCTTTAGATTGGCAAGGTTTCTAGAAGACAAAAGAAGAGGTTCGCACAGAGAACACAGAGGGCACGGAGAGAGGGATGAGAACATAGAAGACATGCCAACTTAAAAGTTGGCGTTCCCAGGCGTTCTCACAGAAAACTTGCCAAACTGAAGTTTGGTGTTCCCAGGCGCTCTCAGAAAACCTGCCAAACTGAAGTTTGGTGTTCCCAGGCATTCCCAGCGCTGTTCCCAAGGCCTTCTGGGAAAACATGCCAACTTAAAAGTTGGCGTTCCCAAGCGTTCCCAGGCCCTTCCCGGAGAACATGCTAACTTAAAAGTTGGCGCTCCCAGGCGTTTGACGTCCCCAGCGGCGTGCCCTTTAGAGAGCCCGCCTTGTGATATAATACTTCACAAAAGGGGGAGGGCAGATGAAGGGCTTAGGCGTTGCTTTGGGGGCGGGGGGCGCGAGAGGGTTCGCTCACGTGGCGGTGTTACGGCGTTTGTGCGCTAAAGAAATGGTTCCGTCCGTCATCACGGGGTCCAGTATGGGGTCCGTCATCGGTAGCGCCTTCGCGTTGTTCAAAGATATCCGCACCGTAGAGAAACTCTTAGGCTATTTCGTGGAAAAGAGCGCGAAAAACATCCTCGAGCTCACCCGTACGCTTCAAGGTAAGGTCTCCCTGACCGGTAAGCTGTCCGCCGCTTACAAGACCACCGCGACACGTTCAATGATGAACGAGTATTTCCTCTATGACCTCATTTCTTCGATCTTTGGGAAAGCGCGCTTTAGCGATACCAAAATCCCCCTGGGGATCGTGGCGACGGATGCGCAAACGGGGAAAAAAGAGCTGTTCGATTACGGTTTCATCTCCGATGCGGTGTGCGCGAGCTCTGCCGTGCCCGGCGCCTTCGCTCCCGTTCCCTTGGCCGGCAGCCACTACGTCGACGGCGGCGTGACCCGTGTCGTCCCCGTTGAGGAAGCTTACCGCCTAGGCGCAAAGACCGTCATCGGCGTCGACGTGAGCTACGTGCCCAAGAAACAGCGTTTCGAGAACATCTTCGACCTCATCGCACACGTCGATGACCTCAAAGGGGAACGGCTCGTGAAAATGGATATGGAGCGGGCGCAACTCGCCATCTATTTCGACTCGCTCGATATCGAATGGTTCCGTTTCGACCGCGTTGACGAGATCATCGAGAAGAGCGACAAAATCCTTTCCGATATCTATGAAAAGGAGATCGATCGGCTATCGCTTATCTAGTGTACCTCAATGGGGATTGTGAAACGGCGCTCCGCAGCGTCGGGGCTCTGAAGGCGTTGGAAGAAAACTTGGGGCGCCCTTTGTGCCTCGTCTCCACCGGAATCGGCAGCCTTATCGCCGCCTATTACGCCTTTTTCGGCTTGGAGCAGACGGCCGATTGCTTCTCTTCATTCGGAAAAGAGCTCTGCGGCAGCCTGAAAACGCATAGCCTGATCAATCTCGGAAAAGAGACGTCGAAAGCGTCGCAAATGATCGAGGACTTCCTGATTCTGGTGAAGTCCCAGCAATCGAAAAAGAAGCTTCAACTCTCGAATTCTAAGAGGTTTTCGGACTTCGTGGACGCGCGTTTCGGGTTCGTGGGGGAGAGAAAGAGTCAGATACCGGTCTTCGCTTCAGCCTTTGACCTCCCGCTCGCCTGCGAGGTCTTTCTGCCCATACACGACCGCACGGTCCTAAAGGGGGCGACGGCCTTTCTCCCCTTTTTTGAACCCATCCGGATCGGAGATCGACTGGTGATCAGCACCGATAGTTTCCAAGGGGTAGCCTCACGCTACGAGCCCTTCGCGGACCACCATTTCCACGTGTGTTTGGATGCCGGTCCCGACGAAGAGCACGCGCCGTTTGAGTCTGCGATGCAGATACTCTTGGCCGCGGACTTGTATCGGACCCTCGAATTGAAAAGAAGGGTTTTGAGACAGTTCAATTGGGTCATCAAGCTAAACGCACCCGTCGAGGATTCTCGGCAGGATGTGTCAGTTCTATATGAGGAAGGGTACCAGGGAGTCCGCCGTTTTTTGCGCTCCTGATTCCTGTTTGCCGGAAGAGGTGTCGGATGGAGTCGTCCGGAATCAAAAAGGCGATCATACTGTGTTTTTCGATTTTGGTGATTAACCTGCTGTTCTTTATAGTAGCTCAGCTGTGCCTGGTCTCACCCGGTTCGGGCGGATCGGCGTTGCCGTTCTTCACAGGGCTGTGGCCCGCGAGTTTCGTCGTCGCCTTCAAGAGAGAGGCTCTTCATTTTTACCGCGAGCATTCCCCTTTCTGGTTCGCCGGTTTTTCCCTGCTGAACCTCTCGTTTCATACCTTTCTCCTTCGCTCGCCCAGTAAAAAGGAGTCGGACGCGCCCCTCGCCAACGCGGTGGAAATCGTTGGTCTTCTGGCCTTCGGCTTGGTGGCCCTGTTCTTGGCCTCCTCTCAAAGGGCCTTCGTTCCCGGAATTCTTTTCTCCCCACAGAACGAAAGCCTCCTGTTCCGCTGGGTCGTTTACTTTTTCGTTTTCTTCGCGCTCGGACAGAATCTCGACTCCGCCGATAAAACCTTCTTCAATCGCCTCCTCGTTATCGACGGTATTGGCACACTGTTGCTCCTTTTCAGAATTCCGATGGTCGGTATCCTTCTCTTGGCCGGTAATCTGTGCCTCTTTCTCGTTCGTTCCTTCCGCTCCTCGTCGATATGGCTGACGATCGGCTACGCGGCCGTTCTATCCGGCCTCGTTTTCGACGGTTGGCACGTTTACCGGAGTATCCCGAGTCCGATAGGTTTTTTCATTCTGGGAGTCCTCGTCTATCTCTTCTTCTTGTTTTTAGAGCTTTTACAAGCTTCGAAACGAGAGACGGCGGCGTTGAAAGCCCGGATCGACGCCCTTCAAGCGGAAAAGACGATACAAAGGCTTCTCCTTCAGGAAAAAGAGGAGGAGGCAAGAAAAGATTCGGAGGCCCTCAAGACCTTCGAACAACTCATCCTCACCACCAACGCGCTTTACGAAAAAGCGTTACTCGTTAAAGAAGACTACCTTCACGAGCTTCTCGAACACGCCCGGCTCTTGATCCCGGAAGCCGATGGCGGAATGTTGGTTCTTGCGGAAAATGGCGGTTGGCGCTCGCATTTCTCGCTCGGCGCGGTTCCACAGTCCCTGAAAAGGGATCCGATCGACCCCTCTGTTTTCCACGTGCTGAAAACCCACACGGCCACCCGATTCTATGACGCGAATGTGTTTCTGACGACGGCCCACGTTGTCAACCCCTCCCGCGCTCCTCATTCTGACCCCGGGGGTTTTGGCGACACAGAAGGGTCTTTTCTAGAAGCACTTTTGGCCGAAATCACGGGAGCGGGGAGTACCATCGGCTACCTCCTGCTGTTTACCTCCGAAAGTAAGCAGAAACGCTTCACACCCACTTCATATAAGGTGATTGGCGTTCTCGGCAGCATCGCTTCGATCTTGCTGGCTTCAACGTTGAAAAAACAATAAAATCCGAATACGTGAAAGAAGGAGAAACGTGATGTTAGAAAACTTGGACACCGAAAAACGGAACCCCAAAACGATGGACCTGGACCAGTTCTCAATCGGCGAACTGTTGCAGGCGATGAACGAAGAAGACGCGACGATCCCCCTGGCGATAAGGGATGCCCTGAAAGAGATCTCACAAGTTGTGGCGACGTGTCTTTCGACGATAGAGAACGGGGGAAAGATCTATTACGTCGGCGCCGGAACGAGCGGACGGTTGGCCATCATCGACGCCGTCGAGCTGATCCCCACTTTCAACGCGCCTGCGGACCTGTTTATCCCGATTATGGCCGGCGGAACCGAGGCCGTTTTCAGAGCCCTAGAAGGTTCCGAAGATCAGGAGGCTTCGGGAGAAACAGAGATCGTCAGCAGGGCCGTCCGAAAAACTGATTACATCATCGGTGTCACGGCAAGCGGGAGAACGCCATTCGTCAAGGGTGCCCTCAAAAAGGGGAAGGAAATCGGATGCCCCACCGCGCTGATCTGCAATGTGCGAAAGCCCGAAATCGCGCCACTAGCAGACACCGTGGTGAGGGTTGTGACGGGGCCGGAGGTCTTGACTGGTTCCACAAGGCTGAAGGCTGGCACCGCCCAGAAAATGGTTTTGAATATGATCAGCACCGCGACGATGGTCAAAATGGGGAAGGTCTTTCAAAACTTTATGATCGACGTCGTCGTTCTCAACGAAAAGCTCCGGGAACGGGCGATAAAGATCGTCAAGGAGAGCACCGGCGAATCCCCCGAACGCGCGAAATCCGAATTGATTAAGGCGAATTGGAAAGCGAAACAGGCGATTTTGCAGATTATCAACGATATGACCCCAGAACAAGCCCGCGAAGCCTTGGAAAAGCACGGCGGTTTTTTGAGGCGGGCTATGAAGGTGAAACCGAAATGAAGACTTTTCTCGCGATCGACGCCGGAGGTAGCACCCTACGCGCGACTTGGATGAGTGGCGACGGAAACCTCATCCGGAAAGAAACTCTCGAAAAGAACGCGAACTTTCTTTCCGCGGGAGAAAAAGAGATAGAGAACATCCTCCGTTTTCTTAAGCACAAGGTGCCGATGGTCGACGCCCTCACGCTGTCGATGGCCGGCATCGATGGGAAACCTGAATTTGACAAAGTGAAAGCGTTGTGTGACACGATTTTTCCAACGACCGCCTGTCGTATCTTGCCAGACGCGGACGGGGCCTACTACGCCAACTTTGGCATAGAACCTGGGGTCCTGGTCATCTGTGGCACCGGCTCGATCGTACTTGGAAAGGACGAAGAAGGGAAGAGGGTTCGTTCCGGCGGTTGGGGATACTTACTGGGAGACGAGGGCAGCGGTTTCTGGTTGGTCAAGGAACTGTTTCGTAAGTACCTGGCATACTGCGAGTTTCTCGAAGAGCGAAAGGCGTGTTTTTCCGTATTCGAAGAGCTTTTCCCGGGTAATCCCAGGGACGCTTTCGTTTATTTTTACCAACCGGAGACACGGAAACGAACAGCCTCCTTCGCGAATAGATTTTTGTCTTTGTCGGATCCTTACGTGATCGAGTTGCACCAAAGCGGGTTGAAATCGCTGGCCACGCAGGTGTTATCCGTCTTACGCCGAATGGGGCTGAAACAGGGACGGATTTGCCTGATGGGCGGGGTGTTTTCCAACGCTCAAGCGGAAGATTTTTTTAGACGCTATCTTCTAGGAAAGCTTTCGGCGTTGGAGCAGGAGCAGATTTCGATCGTCGCCGGTGTGAAAAACATCTCGGACGCGATCGCGCAGAAGATGGTCGGAGAAACGACAAGAAGTTTGGACGGAGGAACGGAATGAGAATCGCTGTGTTGATGAAACAGGTTCCGGATACGGACGATGTGAAGTTGGACGAAGAAAAGGGTACGATGATCCGCGAGGGCATCGGCGCCGTCATCAATCCATTGGATCTGCACGCCATCGAAGCGGGCAGACAGTTCGTGGAGCAGGATGGCGGGACATTGTCGGTCTTTTCTATGGGGCCCCCTCAAACGGAGGAGTCCTTACGGGAGGCCATCGCGATGGGCGCGCACACCGCGACGCTCCTGACCGATCGTAAATTCGGCGGGGCGGACACCTGGGCTACCGCGCGTACGCTTTGCGAGATTTTGAAACTCGAGGGCCCGTTTGACCTGATCTTAGCCGGCGAAAAGGCGACGGACGGCGAAACCGGACAGGTGGGACCCGAGGTCGCGGCAATGCTCGGAATCCCGTTCTCCACCTACGTGAGCGCGATCGAAAAGAAAAGCGACGGTGTGATTGTGACTAGAACCGTGGAAGATGGTTACGAAACCCAATTCCTTCCCTTCCCGTGCCTTCTGACGGTCTTGAATAACCTCAATCAACCGGGTATGCCCACCCTTGCGGGGAAGAAACGGGGCCACTCGGCGACGCTGAAAATCGTGAAAGCCGCCGATCTGAGTATTCCCGAGGACGAGTTGGGACTCATAGGCTCGCCGACACGCGTGAGCAAGGTGTTCTATCCCAAGATCCAGCGCAAATGTGAAGTTTACACGTTATCGGATATACGGACGGGGATCGAACGGATCGTCCGCGAACTCAAGAACCGAGCGCTCTTGTGAAGGAGATAAAGATGGAGAAAGAGAATCGTGTGATTCCTAGAATATTGGTGATCAGCGAGGTCAAAAAAAACCACATCCTACCGGTAACCTTTGAGCTCGCTGGCAAGGCGGCGGAACTCGCCCGAAAAATCGAAGGGGCCGTGGATGTTCTGCTGTTCTACGATCGGCTGGACGAGCCCGTGGACTCCCTGTTCCAAGCCGGCGCCGACCGGGCGTTGTTGGTGGAGGACAGCCGGTTGGGGCTTTTTAATCAAGAGATCGCGGTGAAGATCGGGCTCGAAGTCCTACGCCGCTACCCCGCGCAGATCGTTTTGGCCGCCGCGACCACCTCGGGCAGAACCTTTTTACCCGCGATGGCCGCGATCCTACACACCGGGCTCACCGCCGATTGCACCGGTCTGGACATCGAACCGGAAACCGGGTTGTTGTTGCAGACGCGGCCGGCGATCGGAGGAAACGTTATGGCAACCATCAAAACCCCGACCCACCGCCCCCAAATGGCAACGGTTCGTCCGAGAACCTTTCCGAAACCGGTGCCCGTCCAACGAAAAGGCGCCGTCGAGCAGCTGGAGCTGCCGGAAAGTTGCTTTTCGAGCAAGATCGTGCCCTTGTCTCACGAAAGGATTTCGGACGACTACACGAATATACAGGACCTCGACGTCGTGGTCACCGGTGGGAAAGGATTGAAGAAACCCGAGAACTTCGCCTTGCTAGAGAAATTGGCGAAGTTGCTGGGGGGCGGTGTGGGCGCGACGCGACCCACCGTGGAAGCGAAATGGATCGACTACCCCCACCAAGTGGGTCTCAGCGGCAAAGTGGTGTCCCCAAAGTTCTACTTGGCGGCCGGGGTGTCGGGCGCGGTTCAACATCTGGCCGGTATGCAGACCGCGGAGTTCATCGTCGCGATCAACAAGGATCCTGAAGCCGGCATCTTCAAGATCGCCGATATCGGACTCTGCGGCGATCTCTTTGAGATCTTACCCGAACTCATCGCGGCATTGGAGAAGGAAAGGGGGGAGGGACGATGAGCAACGCCTACAATCGGCTAACGGAAGAACGAATGGGAGAATTGCAGGCATTGATGGCTTATCGCCACTATACGGTCGATCCAGAACGGCTGAAGGTGTACTCTCACGACGAGGTCAGCGGGGAAAAGTACCGAGCCCTTCCGGAGATCGTGTTGTACCCAGAAACGACCGAGGAGATCGCCCGGATTATGAAATGGGCGAACGAAAACCGTATACCCGTCACGCCCAGAGGCGCCGGAACCGGGTTGTCCGGAGGGGCCGTGCCCGTGTTTTCCGGAATCGTCCTGTCGCTGGAGCGTATGAACCGGATTCTCGAGCTCGATAAAGAAACGCTAACGATCACGGTGGAACCGGGAGTGGTGACCGACGAGATACAGAGAGCGGCCAAAAGCGCGGGCTTGTTGTACGCCGGTGACCCTTGCAGTAGCGATGCCTCTTTCATCGGAGGAAACGTGGCTGAAAACGCGGGTGGCAACAAAGTCATCAAATATGGCGCGACGGGCCGGCACGTGATGGGTTTGGAGGTCGTCCTTCCTGACGGGCAAATCGCACGGTTCGGCGGGAAACTTGTGAAAGACGTCACCGGGTACGATTTCGTGAGCCTGATGGTCGGCTCGGAAGGCACGTTGGGGATTATGACCAAGATCACGCTCCGATTGATCCCTCTGTTGAAGTATTCGGCCGCCCTATTGGTCCCTTTCGAAGACGTCGAAACCGCGATCGCCTTCGTGCCGAAGATGATGACACAGGCGAAGCTGCTCCCAGCGTCGATCGAATTTATGGATCAGGCGTCTCTGGCGCTGACCGGACGGTTTTTGAACAGCGAGCTCCCCTACGCGACGGCCGGGGCGCATTTGATCATCGAGCTGGAAGAAAACGACAAAGGGTTGCTCTTCGACGAGTACACGCGTATAGGAGAGATGTGCCTGAAATATGGCGCGTTGGAAGTCTACGTCGCCGACAACCGCAACACCCGGGAAAAGATATGGAAGGCGCGTAAAGCGATCGCGGAGGCGGTATCCAGCTTTTACCCTGAGCACTGTATGGAGGATATCGTCGTCCCGATCAACCGCATCCCACAGATTGTGGAAAAGGTTCGGGACATCTCAGAACGGTACCGACTGGAAACGATCAACTTCGGGCACGCGGGCGACGGGAACCTCCACGTCACCTTTTTGAACCACCGCTACACTACCGAGCAGTGGGAAGAGACTATCGAGAACGCGTTGGATGACCTCTATAGAGAAACGGTCCTCTTGGGAGGCACCCTATCGGGTGAACACGGCATCGGACTCAAGCGGAAAAAATACCTTTCCACCGTCCTTTCTCCGACCGTACTGGAATTAACACGACGTATTAAAAATGCCTTCGATCCAAACGGAATCCTCAATCCCGGAAAGATCGTCGACTGAAAACAGAAAGGCCGGATTCTTGTGAATTCACCGGAATTATGTTATAATGAAGCCGATTCTACTCTTCTGCTATCCTAAAAAACAAAAACGGGGGGGACCATCATGAAAATGGTTCGGCTTTTTGTTATAGTGATCCTTTTTATGTGCTTGATGACTTCCTGTACGTTCTTTAAAGACCTGTTTTTGGACGTGAACAAGATAGGAAGGGATTTCGTAACCGCTTTTGATAACCTCGTAAAGACCTTAGAAATTCCTTTAGGTCCGTCTACCGGGGAGTTTGAAAACGTTCGGAGCTTTGAAGGCAGAGAGATCGATCCGGTGTTAACCGCTTTTATGAACACGTACGTGCATCTGGCTACGGGTGTGACGAAGGGCTCAGAAGCGTACGAAGTATTGGAACTAGTGATCGCTATTATGACCGTTTACTCAAAAAAGGTAACCTTCGTGAGCGCTGAAAAGATCGATATCCCCAATATCACGACCGGTGCGCGCGTAATAAGCCCGGTATGGTGCGGCAATCATCCCGCCTACGTTTCTAAGGGGATCCTCGTAAAAATGAGAATGAATCTAGACATACCGGAGTGGGATTCCGATATGATCGTCGCGTGGCCCTTGATGCTGATCGATAACAAACCCTATATGTTCACCGTGTACAAGGCAACAGATACCCCAGGGGAATACTACCCCTTTTATCCAATTCCGTTCTTTGCACTACCATTCATACAGGTTCATAGTAGCAGGGAAGCAGCTGCGACGGCTGGCTAAACTGTCGACAAGAACTTATCGTCTATTCATAATTAGAACAAAGGAATTTATCTGGGAGGTGGGATAATGAAGAAAAAAACACTGCTAGGCGTACTTGTGGTCGTGTTGGTTTTTAGTTTCCTGTTCGTCGGTTGCGCGAGTGCCACCTACAATTGGCTCTACGGGGTGTGGAAAATCGCCGGTTGGGGCGTGTTCTTGGGAGATGGCCGTTCGGTACCGTCCGATGCCGCCGCGGAACTGAACGTGACAAAAGTGTGGCCTTCGGAGGAGTTCGAAGGTAATTACGGATTCTTGGATGGCGCGTCCAAACCGGTTAATTATACGATTATGGATGCGAAAGTTGTCGAGGGGAAGACCGTTCGTTTTTCTGTCAACGATAACGGGACCGTTCGGACCTTCGTGGGCGAGCTCGTCGTAGGCAAAACGGCTATCGGCACGTGGGAGTAGCCGTTTCATCCGTTTAAGGAGGGAAGTGCATGAAAAAATCTCTCGTATTTCTTTTATTAGCGCTTTTGGCCATTTCGACCTTTTCGATCACGATGGGCATCTACGTCGACAATTTCAAAGGGGCGATAGACGGGTGCAAAGTCAAAGGCGTCTATGTCAACAAAGTAGAGCCGAACTATCCGGCCTACGGGCATATTTGCATCGGAGACATCATCACGGAAGCGGTCTTAGTCGGAGAAGGAAAGGTCTGGAGTCATTGTTGTGAACTACCTCCAACCGGGAGAACCTTCGTCTTTAACCCCGACTATTCTCTGCGGGATCAGCTGTTCATGCTGAAGGAAGCGCGCGCGAAGTATTATTTCAATGATATCAACCGCTGGCAGGATATGGCGTACCTTCTGAACCGGGCGCTTCCGGGAGACACCGCGCTGTTGAGGATCTACCGGACCCAAGAGAGAAGATGGCTGTACGTGCCCGTTTCTTTAGGAGCCGAAGGCCGCTATACCTTTATGAACACGCCCACCTACCAACCTCAGGTGTTCGCTCAGCCAGTCGCGGTGGTTCCGGTCGTCGCGGTTCCGGTCGTGACCTACCAAACCGTGACCGTGCTCCCCGCGTTCCCGCTCTCGAACTGCACCGGGACCGTACCGCTTCAAGTGGCGCCTCAACCAATCGCCCCAGCGCCGGTTGTAACCACTGTGGTTCCTTCTTGCTGTAGTATTATTATCTGGTTGCCGTAAAGAAAGGAATACAAAAAAAGGGGGCTATCCTCCCCCTTTTTTTGTTTGCCCGTGCGAGATCACAGCGCCGCTATCGCAAAGGCTCGGTTCCCGGTATCTCTTTTAAGACAATTCCGTAAAGGAGACCTCCTTCGTTGAGCAACGAATGGTTAGCCGCAATCTCTATCTTCGTCGATCTATCGCTCGTCTTGGTCCTGTTCCGGGCCTTTCGAAAAGAGGGGCTTTATCTCATCATCGTCGCCAATATCATCATCTGCAATATACAGGTCTTGAAAACGGTGAACCTCTTCGGGTTGACCACCACTCTCGGCAACGTGTTGTACGGCAGTATATACCTGACGACCGACATCTTGTCAGAAACCTATGGCCAGAAAGCGGCGAATAAGGGGGTTTGGTTGGGCTTCACCGCGCTGCTCTTCTTGACGCTCTACACACAGATGGCCTTGTGGTTCACACCGCACCCGGAAGACTTTGCCTCCCCTCACCTCAGCGCGCTGTTTTCGCTGATGCCACGGGTCGCCTTGGGCAGTCTGACCGCCTATTTCGTCTCTCAGTTCCTCGACGTCTGGTTATTTCACAAATGGAAGAACCTCACCCGAGATCGTCACCTGTGGTGGCGCAACAACTTCGCAACCGCCGTCAGTCAGATAGCCGACACTTTGATCTTCTGCTCGATCGCCTTCCTCGGGCTTTACCCGATAGAGATGTGGTGGCAAATCGTTCTGACGACCTATATCTACAAGTTCGTGGTGGCGCTTTGCGATACCCCATTCGTATATCTCGGGCGGAGGATGGGCAAAAAATTCGAACAGGAGGCATTGACCCATGGATAATCGGATTTGGGAGGTCGTCCGACGTATAGAAGAATCACAAGCCTTGGTGGTCTTGACTGGCGCGGGGGTCAGTACGGACAGCGGCATCTCGGATTTCAGAAGCCCGGATGGCCTTTACTCGCGCTGGGATCGTAATCTTGTCTTCAATATCGACTATTTCCACCAGGACCCCACCTACTTTTACCGTTTCGCCAAGGAAGAGCTCTACCGCTTCGATTCGATCGAGCCGAACGTGACTCACCGTTTGTTGGCGCTTTTGGAATCGGAAGGATATTTGAAAATGCTGATCACGCAAAACATCGACGGACTGCACCAGAAAGCCGGGACCCGGGCGATCATCGAACTGCACGGGGGTGTCTCCCAAGGCCATTGTCAGAAGTGTGGTAAAGCCGTTCCAGCGGTAAGAATCAAGGAAGCGATCGCCCGCGCGCCAGTGGCGAGGTGCGACGACTGCGGCGGCCTCGTGAAACCAGATGTCATTTTTTTCGGAGAAGCGCTCGACACAAGCAACATGGAAAACGCCTTCTACTGGAGCAGAAAAGCCGACGTCTTTCTCGTGCTCGGGAGCTCCTTGCAGGTGTATCCCGCCGGCTACCTCCCGGAAGTGGCCAAACGATCTGGCGCGTACTTGGCGATCGTCGACCAACAGGACACGGCGCAGGACGACATCGCCGACCGCAAGCTGGTGATGCCGTTGAGGGACTTTTCGGAGGCGCTTTACGGGGTTTTCTCGAGCCCTGACTACCCAAAAACCGACCGGGGGGATCGATTCAAATAACTGTAACCGAAATAAACCCGGAAAATTGTTCGTCTAAGTTGTACCCCTGAAAAAACTCCTCCCCCTTAGAGGATGAAGAAACGAAAATCGAAGAGAGAAGAGATTCTCTCTTCTTTTTTCGCCTTGTTCCTGTGCGCGCTGGGAACGCCCTGGGAACGCCTGGGAACGCCGAACTTTAGTTCGGCATGTTTACTGGGAACGCCGAACTTCAGTTCGGCATGTTTTTGGTTTTTTTGGTGTTTTAGCTTTTCTAGGAACGCCTGAGAACGCCAATCTTTAAAGGTTCTCTTACCAGTTATATGTTTAAGAACTATATTATGGGTAAAAAAAGAATTCGAAACTGAATGATTATGATAGAATGCCCAATAAAAATGCCAATTGGGGGTATATAAAATGATCGACAGGCTTCCAGTTTTTTTCTTGCAAGTGCTAGGGTTAGTGGAACCGTGGTACATCAGCGATGTAGAAGTAAGGGGGCTTGAAATACACATCCGCGTAGATTTCAAACGAGGAGCGAAATTTCCCTACAAAGGGGAGCTGTGTAGGGTACACGATACGGTTATCCGAGAATGGCGGCATATGAACCTATTTCAGCATAAGACCTATCTGCACGCGCGTGTCCCGAGAATCTATACGCCGGAGGGTGTCAAACAAGTACAAGTACCCTGGGCTCGGGAAGGAAGCGGATTCACGCTTTTCTTCGAAGCGCTGCTCCTTTCTTTGGCTCAACTAACCAGCGTAGCGCAGGTCCATCAGTTATGCGACGTAAGTGACAACCGCATTTGGAGAGTGTTAGAGCACTACATAGAGAAAGAAGTTAAATTTCAAGATTTCTCAGAAGAACCGGTTACCACACTCTCCATAGATGAAGTGGCGCGTAAAAAAGGGCATGTTTACCTGACCAGCTTCATGGACTTGGAACGAGCCAAGGTGGTCCACGTTTCCGATGGGAAAGGAAAAGAGTCTATTTTCTCTTTCAAAGAACGCTATGAGGAGAAAGAAGGAAAGGTTGACGATATCGAGACCGTCGTGATGGATCTCTCCCCAGCCTTTATTTCAGCGATAGAAGAAGCCTTTCCCAAAGCGACGATCGTCTTTGACAAGTTCCACGTCGTGAAGCTTCTCAACAACGTACTGGATAGTATTCGACGCAGAGAACGCAAAGAAAACATCCCAAGGTTCAACAAAATTCGCTATCTACTTTTGAAAGACCCCAAAAAGCTCAAAAAGAGCCAAAGAGAACGACTGGATGAATTCCTCACCCAGGCTAACCTGGATACAGTAAAGGCGTACAATTTGATCCAAATGTTCAAAAGAGGGTACGAATACCAAAAGCCATCCTGGGCAGGAAAATTCTTTCATCATTGGATCAAGCTCTGCCAACAATCGAAAATCCCCGAAATGCTGAAAGGGGCCCAAGCGATTTTGACTCATCTGAAAGGCATTATGGCCTATTTTACCTACCGGGTGACCAACGCTGTGATGGAAGGGAACAATTCCAAGCTGAGAACGATCACAAAACGCTCCTATGGATTCAAGACACTTCGATACCTGAGGTTGATGATCTTCTTGGTCTTCGGAAAACTCAGGTTCGATGTACCAAGGTTGACATAACTATTTTCTTACCCATTGAACTTGGAAGAGAACCTCTTTAAATTGGCATGTCTTGAAAAAACAGGGTTTCTCACGGAGAACACGGAGGGCGCGGAGAGAGCATAGATCGCGACGTAAGCGCCTCATCTGCTCGCGATGGCGCGATACGCTTTTAAAAGGAGAAAGGGCGTATCGCGGGGCCTTAAAAACCACTTACCCCGCGATGACTTGCGCGGTAATCACGGCGTAAGCGCTTGAAGCTTCCCAGGGCGCCCCCAGGAGTTCACAGCAAACACAAAAAACCTGCCGAACTGAAGTTCGGCGTTCCTAAAAATCTTTCCTTCGTGTTCTCTGTGTGCTCTGTGCGAACCCATCTTTTCTCTTTTTTAGGATATGCCGACTAAAGTTCGGCGCTTCGGCACATTCCTAAAGAACGGCGCCCAGCGAAGCCGGCGGATAACTCCGTGTGATGGTGTTATGATATACTATGGGCTGTTAATCGCACGCAAATTTCGTACGGAAATGGGAGGTTAACCTTATGTATTTAGAAATCAGTGATGTGTTCGCCAGAGAGGTCCTTGACTCGAGAGGGAACCCGACAATCGAAGTAGAGGTTCGGTTGGACGACGGGGCTTCGGGAATCGCGATCGTGCCGTCCGGCGCTTCGACGGGGTCGTTTGAGGCGCTCGAATTACGGGATGGCGAAGCGCGTTATATGGGTAAAGGGGTCCAAAGGGCGGCGAGAAACGTGGGTGAAAAACTGGCCCCGAGGCTTTATGGAATGGATGCCTACAGTCAAGCTTTAATTGATATGCTGATGATCGATTGGGATGGCACCAGCAACAAATCCAATTTTGGCGCCAACGCGATTCTCGGTGTTTCGATGGCCATCGCGCGGGCCTCGGCCGATTCCTTGGACATGCCCCTGTACAGGTATTTGGGCGGATCGAACGCGAAAGTCCTGCCAGTTCCCTTGATGAACGTCATCAATGGCGGGCAGCACGCGGACAATAATCTGGATATCCAAGAGTTTATGATCGTTCCCGCCGGATTTCCCACTTTCAGTGAAGCCTTGAGGGCGGGCGCCGAGATCTTCTTCCATCTGAAAAAGCTCTTGAAAAATGAAAAGCACGCCACTTCTGTCGGAGATGAAGGCGGGTTCGCCCCGAACCTCAAATCGAACGAAGAGGCGATCGCCATCATCGTCAAAGCCATAGAAACCGCGAGGTACAAGCCTGGCAAGCAAGTCTTCATCGCCTTGGATTGCGCGGCCAGCAGCTTCTTCAAAAAACAGACGCAGAGCTACACCATCGATGGTGCGTCGCTGTCTTCGGACGAACTGCTGCGCTACTACGGGAAGTTGATTCAAAATTACCCGATTCTGTCGATCGAAGACGCCTTCGACGAAGAAGACTGGGACGGCTTCGCCAAATTCCAAAAAGAGTACGGAAGTCGGGTTCAGAACGTGGGAGACGACCTCTACGTCACCAATATCAGCCGGTTGAAGAAAGGGGTCGAACTGGGCGCGACCAACTCTATTTTGATCAAACTGAACCAAATCGGCACGTTGACGGAAACGATGGATGCCATCCAATATGCCAAAGAACATCGGATGACGAGCGTGATCTCCCACCGATCCGGGGAAACCGAAGACACCTTCATCGCGGATTTGGCGGTCGCCACAAACGCGGGACAGATTAAAACCGGCTCTCTTTCCCGTAGCGAACGCATCGCCAAATACAACCGGTTGCTCCGCATCGAAGAAGAACTCGATGACGCAGCCGTTTTCAACGGCCTGGACAGCTTTTATTCCATTAAGCGCTGAAATAACCCAAGCCCGGAATAAACCCGTTGCCCGCCCCCGTCGAACACCGGAAAACCCTCAGAAGGCGAGAACTCCGGTATTTTTTTCGTGCGTGATGGCTATGGCTTGAGAAGGAGTATTTGTGCGGACCTTTTGGTTGTTTTTCTGTAACGAATGGAAGTATGTCTTGCGGAACCCGTTGTTCTTCGCGATCCTGATCTTGACTCCGATCTTGTTGCTCACGGTTTCGCTTCTGTTTATCCCCTCCGAAAGAGTACTGGAGACGGTCAAGGCGGGGATCTATAACGAAGACCAGTCGATCGTAGGCCGATATCTCGTCAATTTTTTCGTCTCTTTCTTGAAAGAGGACAACCTTTTTCAGGTAAAAAGCCGAGAAGAAGCCGCACGGCTGTTGGATGAGGGAAAGATCGATGCGCTCCTGGTGATCCCCCGAGGATTCACCGCGATGATGCTCGTCAACAAACCAACCGAGCTGATCTATGTACCGAGCGGTGCCTCTCTTTTGGAAAGTGTGACGATTTACAAACTCCTCAAGATGGTCTTGGCGGAAATCCAGTACGGCGCGATTATCGAGATAGACCTCGGAGAGCGAATGTGGCCTTCTCCGGATGTGCCCGTCCCCCAGTTAAAAATCGAGGGGATCTTCAATAATCGCTTGGACTATCCGGATGTGATGGCGCCCGGGGTGTTGGCATTCGTCATCCTATCGACGATGCTGATTGGAATCACGACCTCGGTCAGTCGAGAAAAAGACAGAGGGTTGATCGACGCCTTTCGAGTCACGAACGCCAATCGCTGGAGCTTCGTGTTTGGAAAATTCAGCGCCTACTCCTTCCTTGGGCTTATTCAAACGTTGATCTTGCTGTTCGGTAGCGTGTGGTTCTTCGATATCCACGTCGAAGGGTCGCTCCTGCTCGTCGGTCTCTTCCTGATCCTGGGAATGCTGAGTTACCTTTCTTTAGGGCTACTGATCTCGATCTTGTCACCGAACGGCGACGTCTCGTTGGGGATCGCGGTGGGGATCGTCTTCTTGATGTTCTTGGGTGGTGGCGTCTTCTTCCCTATTTCGCAGATGCCGGCGATAATGCAGAAGATCGCGCCCTTCTTGCCGATCACGGTACTGACCGAATCCCTACGAAAGATCATGATCACGGGACGGCCTATCGATCAACAGTGGCGGGAGCTGGCTATTTCATTCGGGTTTTTATTCTCGTTCTTATCCGCTTCTTTGATCTCTTTCAAAAGGTCGACGCGATAGTGGAGCTCAAAGGGGTGAGCGAGACATGTTCGATTTTGACCTAATCGTCGTCGGTGCCGGCCACGCGGGATGCGAAGCGGCGTTGGTGGGAGCCCGGTGTGGAAAGAAGACCTTGTTGCTCAGTCTCAACCTCGATTCTGTCGCCTGGACTCCGTGCAATCCCTCTATAGGCGGGCCTGCCAAAGGGGTCGTCGTGCGCGAGATCGACGCGTTGGGCGGAGAAATCGCGAAAAATACGGATGAAACGATGATTCATATCCGCCTGCTCAATACCTCCAAAGGCTACGCGGTCCGAGCGCTTCGGGCTCAGATAGACAAACACCGATACAGCGCCAGAATGGCCGCGCTCTTGCACCGCACGCGACACTTGACGTTGCGGTACGGCCAAGTCGAACGCGTGATCGTGGAAAAAGGCCGGGCAACGGGTGTGGAGACCCACTTTGGAGAACGGTATAGCTCGAAAGCGGTGGTCATCACCGCCGGAACCTTCCTAAACGGGAGGATCTTCGTCGGCCCGCAGGAACTGGCTTCTGGCCGGTTGGGAGAGCTCCCGTCGGAGCGGCTCTCGGAGTCTATAGAGGCGTTGGGAATCCGCAAAGGGCGGTTCAAAACGGACACCCCCGCGCGGATCGCCCGACAATCCATCAACTTCGAGGCGATGGAGCGCCAGGACACCAGTGAGGAACCGCTCTGTTTTTCGTTTTTTTCCAAACCGGTCCGACTCAATTTCGAAAACCCGGTCTTCATCACCCGAACGAATGAGCTCACCCACCGGATCATCCGCGAAAACCTTCACCTATCCCCGTATTATGGAGATCGCAAGCTGCTCTCCGGAGCGGGACCCCGATACTGCCCGTCAATCGAGGACAAGGTTGTCAAGTTTTCCGATCGAGATTCCCATCAGGTCTTCGTCGAACCCGAAGGCGACCACTGTGAGGAGTACTATTTGGGCGGTTTTTCCACGGGCCTGCCCTTTGACGCCCAGATTCGGATGGTCCAAAGCTTACGCGGGTTGGAAGAGGCGGAGATCGTCCGTCCCGCCTACGCGATAGAGTACGATTACTTTTTTCCCGATCAGCTCCAACCCACACTAGAAACGAAGGCCTGCGAAGGGCTGTACTTTGCCGGGCAGATCAACGGGACGAGCGGGTACGAGGAAGCTGCTGGGCAAGGATTCGTCGCGGGCGTTAACGCAGTGCTCAAGATGGACGGAAAAGGCCCTTGGATTCCCAAGAGAACCGAATCCTATATCGGCGTGATGGTCGACGATCTGGTCACCAAAGGCGTAGACGAACCCTACCGGCTGCTCACCTCACGCGCGGAGTACCGACTGATCCTAAGAAACGACAACGCGCACCTGCGGCTCACCAAATACGGGCACTCCTTTGGACTGATCGACGCAGACTTCTATCAAAAGGTGGAAAGGCTACGCGAGACCATCGAAACGGAATTGGGGCGATTATCCTCCTTGACCCTCAAGCCTTCCGAACTGTTGAACGCGATTTTACTGAGCAAGGGAACCCCGCCTATACAGAACGCGGTGAAAATGATCGATCTATTGCGCAGGCATCAAGTCGACTACCTCGATCTAAAAACCTTCGATCCGGATCCGATCCCCGACCCAGAAGTGATCGAACAAATCCGTATCGAATCCCAATACCACAGCTACATAGAACGGGCTCTCAAGGAGATTCGCAAGATGGAAGAGTTGGAGGATTTCGCGATTCCCCACACCTTGCGGTATGGAGACGTGCCCAATATGGCGACGGAGGCCAAACAGAAGATGGAGCGCATCAAACCCTCCTCTATCGGACACGCGATGCGCATACCCGGCATCAACCCAACGGATATCGCGAACCTGATCTTTTACATACGCAGTGGGCATAAGTCCTGATGCGCCGCGTTCTCGCCGATGTCCTTTACCATCCCGAATACCTGAATTACTTGAAGGAGTTACGACTCACTTCTTCCTTCGTTTGTGGAGAATTGTCTCAGTCAAATATCAGAAAGATATCGGCGGAAGGGCTTTTCTACGTCTTCAACCGTTGCGACCAGAAAATGGCCAAGCGACTCGCCTCACAGGAGTTGCTGGTATTGAAATTCGGTTTGGAAGAGCTGCTGTTCACTAAGGAGCCTTTTGAAAAACGGCTGAGGGAAGTTTCGGAACTCTTCGGGCTTACGGACTGGGACCTCGCGCCCCTGTTGTTCTATACCGCGCCTTCGTTTTTCTTTCTACCGCGAGAGGAGGTGCGCGCATACGTAGAAAACCGCTTTCGGATATCGACGAAAGATTCTACTTTTTATCACTACAATCAGCAGCTGAAAAAGGCCTTCGAAGGATCCGAAGAACAGAAGTCTTTCCGTAAACCGATGGAGTTCGTGGCGGCAGTGATGACCTTTTTCCGTGAGGAAGAGCGGCGTCTCGAGTTGGTGGATAAAGAGGACAGCCGAATCCTGGAGGAGATGGCGGATTCGCTTTTGACAATCGATCCCTTTCGAATAGACCCGAAACTAGTCTCTTGGTTAAAAGACCTCTATGATTCTTTCACTGAAACGCAGAAGGGCGCATTTCGGGAGCTGGCGACAAGAAAGCGACTGCACCCCTATATCCGTCGATTGGTGACAGATGATGAGCGTAAAGGCGCGATCATAGATGGGAGCAACCTGATGATGGCCGGGCTCTACAAGCCCGACCCGCGACGGTTTTTGCTCCTTCTGAACGTGATGGGCGTTCATAAACCGCTACTGTTCCCTTTTTTAATCATTTTCGACGCTAACGCCGACCATCTGGTGCAAACAGATCGCGACTTCTGGGAAACGCGATTTCTCAACAATCCGTCGGTCATTTTTCACTCCCCTGCGGATGAGTGGATTTTGAAGTTCGCGCAAGAAAAACGCTGCGCGGTGATTTCGAACGACCGGTTTCGAGATTACGAGCGCTCTTCGGTTGAGATCCTACGATTTGCGCCGGAGAAAGGAAAACTGTATTTAACATAGAGGAGGGCATATGGATTTCTTAGAACTGTGTAAAGGACGCAGAAGCACTCGATTTTTCTCGCGCGCGGAGGTTTCAACCGAGACACTGGAAGGGATTTTGGAAGCGGGAATTTGGGCTCCATCCGGGCATAACGAACAGCCGTGGTTCTTTTCTGTCGTCCGCGACAAGTCATTACAGGATACCATCAGCGTGAAAACGAAGGTGTTGATGAAAGAGAGCCCCGTTTCCTGGATCGCGAAAAAAGGGGCGGACCCGAATTTTCATCTTTTCTACCACGCCTCAGCTGTCATTGTGGTTTCGGGGAAAACCTCAGCCTATTCGGCCATCGTCGATTGTAGCGCGGCCACGCAAAATATGCTGTTGATGGCGCATTCGCTGGGGTTGGGGGGGTGCTGGATCGGGCTGATCAGTCCCTTTCTCAAGCTGCCGGAAGCGAAGGAGCTCTTGGGTATCCCCGAGGACTATCAAGGGTTTTACGCGATCGCTTTGGGCTACCCCGAAGCGGGAATCGTTCCGAAAGCGCCGTCGCGAAAGAACCCTCAGGTTCAATGGCTGTAAAAAAACGGATCGCCTGACCGTCCAAACTGGGAAACGCCCCTTCACTGGTCGCGGTGGGATGCGCTCTCTATAAGGCGCCTTTGGCGCACAGCCGCATAAAGGCCTTAGCGACGTTGGGATCGAACTGGAGGCCGACGTTTCTCTTGATCTCATCGATCGCGACCTCTCGGGAGAGTCCCTTTCGATAGGCTCGGTCTCGGATCATCGCGTCCCAAGAATCTGCGACGGTCAGAATCCGAGAGATCATCGGGATGCCTTCTCCGGCAAGGCGGTCGGGGTACCCGTTGCCATCGTATCGCTCGTGGTGATGACGCACGAAAATCGCTATTTCGCGCAACTCCTTCGAGTGGGTGAGGACTTCATACCCCCACACCGGATGGTTTTTAATCATTTCGAACTCGCTATCGGAAAGCCGGTCTGGTTTGTTCAGAACGGATTGGGAGACGAGAATCTTTCCGATATCGTGTACGAGTCCAGACCAGTAGACCTGTCTGCACACCTCGGCCGAGAGCCCCATCTCCTTCGCCAAGTCCAAAGAGATCGACGCCACGTGTTCGGAATGGCCCTTGGTGTAGGTATCGTGTATTTCCACGATACGTATGATCGAGAGGATGATCTCCCTCTGGAATTCTTCCTGGAGTTTGGATAGCCTTTGAAAGGCGAAAAACGCGGAGGTGATGCTGCCTAGGGCTTCCATCACTTTCAGCGACTCTTTTGAAAAATGCTTCTCTTCGTGCGTCCCGATGTCCAACGACAGGTGGCCGGCGATTTGGTTTGCCAGATCGATCTGCACGACCGCCGACTCGCGCACGGGCAGAACCGCTTCCCGATATCTGCGGTAGACCTCTTCCGGCATATTTTGTATACTCCAGGCTTCAGGCACGACGAAGACGTTGGAGTCGAAAAACAGCGTCGAATCAACGTCTCGGGGATCGAGGAAGTAAGACTTCTTGAACGGTATGCTCTTCAACGCCTCCAAGTTATGGCCAGCCGCGTAGACGAATAGCCAGTCCTCGTCCTTGATGATGGATATGCTGCCGTAATCGGCCTCGGGAATCAGTTCGAAGGCGGTGTCCAAAATGATCTTGTTGAAGTCTTGATCGGGATCGACGGCCATTTCGATCAGCATCGTCGTAGACTGCACCAACCGTTCGTATTTTTGTAGGGTGGAAAACAAAGAAAGGTAATCGGCTTCGAGTTCTTTCTTTTCCGCACGGAGCCGATTCAGCTCATCTTTCAGCGTCTGGTTTTCCAGTTGTGCGTGTTCCAGTTCCTCCCTCAGGCGAAACGGGTTCGTCATCTTGCCCTTCTATCCTCCCGTACGATGCGTTCGATAGTGAAGCAACACCGTCTGATCGTTGAGTAACCGATGGGAAACCAAGGAAAGAGGCCTATCCTCGGCCAATTCCGATAAAAACGGGATGCCATTTCCAAACAGGATCGGCTCGATGGTGAGAAATATCTCGTCTACGAGCCCTTCTCTCAAGAAGTAGGTGTAGACCTGTCTACCCCCGGCGATCCAACACTCTTTAACCCCGTTGGCCTCCAGCTCCGGCAGAAGCGTCTGCGCTCCCTCAGAACGAAACTCGACCTCCGGACCGTCCTGGAAGCGTTCCGGATGCCTCGTGAGAACGATCATCCGCCTACCGGGCAACCCGTTGGGGATCGTTTCGTAGGTTTTCCTCCCGACGATGACGACCCCCGTTCCACCACAGGTTGCTTCCTTAAAAAAGCGTTTGTCCGCTTTCGAAGTCCAATTCGCGCCCTCAGTCTCAGAATGCGACAAAAATCCGTTGACGGAAACGGCCGCGATGATGATTTTCCGCACGGAGGGTTTCCTCAGTTCTTCGTTCTAAAGACGTATCTTTCGTCGTTAAACATTTTTGTGGCGAGAAAGGCGAGCAGCGCGGCCGCGACCAGGTTGATCACCAAGGTGATCGCCACCGTCACGAAATCGATCCGTGGCTGCGTGACGAGATCCTTCATCGTAAAAACGCCATTGACCAGCGGGATAAACCGGATGAATCCCTGGCTATCGAAGACTTCAGGTTGCATGCCCAGTATACCGAAGAGGATCGTCACCACGTAGATCGGCAACGCGTAGGAGGTGGCCTCTTTCACGGAGCGCGCGAAGATGCCGATAACGGTGATGATCGCGGCGATGAGGACGGCAAGTGAGAGCACGATCAGAAACAACAACGCGGCGGAACCCGGGGTGAACATCGTGAACATGCTCCCCGTTTGCGGTATGATCGAAGAGAATCCGAATAGGAAAGCGACCACCGATATCGTGGCGCTGAGCACATTCATTAACATCAGGTAGAGAATCTTTCCCCACGCGATAGACGAACGAGCCACACGGTTGGCGAGCAAAATCGTGAGCGTTTGCCGTTCTTTTTCGCCGGCTGTCGTATCGAAACCCACGGAAAAAGAGGCGGTGAACAGGTAAATGACCAACATATAGGGTAGTAAGCCTCCGAAAACCGCGCCGGTTTGCTCTTGTTCTGTTGCCACGTTAATCGTATTTATCCTAGGCTTGTCCAGAAGACCCGCATCCAACTGTGCATCGGATAATAACAAACGCAGCTGCTGATCTCGAAGCGTATTGACGGCAAAAGAAAAGACGCTCGCGATTCTTTCGGAGGCCATAGAACCCGAGAAAGAGTACACGTTGATCTCCATATCGTCAAGGAACAAGTCAGAACCGCGTTCGATTTGTCCTTTCACCAAGACGGCCAAATCGTAGCGTTTGTCTCGCAAGTCATTTTCTATGGCGTCTGGTGTTCCCTCGACGCATTCGATTTTGGTCGGTCCGTTCAAGAAGGCGCTTTCCACGAAGGACACGTCATTCGTATAGACTTTGTAAACCGTCTCCTCCAGCTTCTTCTCTTGGGTTTTCATAACCTCCCCCATCACATTGAAGATGAGAATAAACATAATGACGGGAACGCCGAAGAGCATAAACAGCGTTCGTCTATCCTTGAGTACATTCCTAAGCTCTTTTTTTAGAACGGTGAGGATGTCCTTCATCTTCTATCACACCTCCTATCACAGAAAAAAAGGCTTCCTCGAGGTCCGGCTGTCCGGTTTGAGTATAGATCTCCTGAAGCGTCCCGATGACACGAATCTCCCCCTTGTGGATGATTCCGACACGATCGCAGAGTTTCTCGGCGATACTCATAATGTGGGTGGAGATGATCAGCGTCTTACCCCGTTGCTTCAAGCTCTTTAAAATATCCAACACCACCCGTCCGGTGATGATGTCCAATCCGTTGGTCGGCTCGTCGAAGATGATGATATCGGGATCGTGGAGCAATGCGATACCGATCAACGTTTTCTGCTTCATCCCGGTCGAGTAGGTTTCGACCTTTCTTTGAAAGAAGTCTTCCATCTTCAGTTGATCGATCAAGCGGTTCGAGCGATTGACAATCTCTCTCTCCTCGATATGGTTCAGCGCCCCGAAGAAGTGAAAGAGCTCTTGAGCGGACAAACTCCCCGACAAGTTCATATCGGACGAAAGGAAACCGATACGCTCTCTGACCTTCGGGGATTCCTTCACCGTATCTAACCCCGCTACCGAAATCCGGCCATTCGTCGGTTTCAGCAAGGTAGATAAGAGCCTTAACGACGTCGTCTTACCGGCGCCATTGGGACCCAGAAGCCCGAATATCTCCCCGGATTGAACTGCGAAGGAGACATTGTCCAAGGCCCGGACTTCCTTTTTGCCTGTCCCGAAGACCTTTGAAACCTCGTTAAACAGAATCAATGAGAACCCTCCTTTAGCGAAAGATACGAACGTCTGATTATACTCTATTTCGGTTAATTTCCGATGAACAAATTTCTCGTAGAACGAACGTACTCGTCCCCGGAGCGCAACTCTGGGAGCGCCACTCTTTGGTGCGGCATAGTTTTGGGAACGCCAACTTTAAAGTTGGCATGTCTTATGAAGAAAAAAGGGCTCACACAGAGGGCGCAGAGAGAACATAGATCGCGGCGTAAGCGATTCTTCTTTTCGCGACGGCGCGATACGCATTTGTATATGTCTGGAAAAACAGGGTTCGCACGGAGGGCACAGAGGGCACGGAGAGAACAATGAACCCGTGCCACACTAAAGTGTGGCGTTCTCAGGCTTTCACAGGGCGGATCGCGGGGTCACGTTGGTTACCCCGCGATAACACACGAGAAGCCAGCCCGCTGGTTACCCCGCGATGAACCTCTTAGTTATGTCACCCCATAACTTGACCCACACCACCCAAACGGTGGAGCCCGCGGCCGTGGTATAATCCAAAAAGGAGAGGAGTGGTCAGAGTGTATCTATACGGAAAGAACGCGCTAACCGAGTTGCTGAAAAGCCAACAGAACGCGATTCTCAAGAAAGTGTATCTTTCTCCTTCTGCGAGCTTATCCGAGCGGGAAGAATCGCTCCTCAAAGGTCTGAACGTGTCAGTCACCGTGATGCCTTTAAAAACGATCGAGCAGTTGGTTGGGAAAGGGGCTGCCCATCAGGGGGTGGTTCTCGAAACCAAAGATTTCCAATATCTGGAATACGAAGAGCTCCTAGAACAGCTCGAACCCGCGCCCGTCGCCTCCCTCGTCTTCTTGGACCAGGTGCAGGATCCTCACAATCTGGGCGCCATCATCCGAACGGCTTACTCCGCCGGGGTAGACGGAGTAGTGACCTGTCAGGACAACAGCGCCTCCGTCACGCCTGCCGTCGTGAAAGTGTCCGCCGGGAGCGCTTTTCTGTTGCCCATCTGTATCGTCAACAACCTCCGCCGAGCCTTGGAACGGGCGAAGGAGAAAGGGTTCTGGATTTACGGAACCGAGAAAGACGGACACCCTTATCCACTGGTGGCCTTCCCGCCGAAAATTGGCTTGGTTTTCGGAAACGAAAGCAGTGGGATGCGCCGCTTGGTCAAGGAGAGCTGTGACGAGACGGTCTCCATCCCGATGGCGAATCCGTTTGATTCCTTGAACGTCTCCGTTAGCGCGGGGATACTCTGTTTTGAAATCCTCCGGCGCCGGCTCTTCCCAGAAACGAGAGAGCCGCAGGTCTTGAAGGAGGGGGAACCCTAAGATGACAATACGGAGCCTGCCCCCTGAAGTCTATATGAAGATCGCCGCGGGCGAGGTGGTCGCCAATCCTGCCTGCGTGCTGAAAGAACTGGTGGAGAACGCGCTCGACGCGCAGGCCACCGCCCTGACGATCCGTTTTCAAAACGGGGGCATCGACGCCATCTGCGTCAAGGATAACGGCATCGGCATGTCCGAAACGGACATCACGCAATCGATCCTGCCGCACGCGACGAGCAAACTCTCGAGTTGGGAAGACCTCTCCGCCTTGGGAACCTTTGGATTTCGGGGCGAGGCGCTCGCGGCGATAACGGCGGTTTCCGAAACGATCCTCGTTTCCAGGTACATCGGCGAAGAGACCGGAATTCGATTGTACGTTCGCGGCGGGAGCGTGCTGGAATCCAAGCGGGTCAACGTCGGGGTCGGAACGGAGATCGAAGTGCGAAACCTGTTCTTCAACGTTCCCGCGCGCAGGAAGTTCCTGAAATCTCCCGTTTCTGAAGAACGAAAACTGATGGAGCTGCTAGAAAACTTCTTGATCTCCTTTCCGCAAATCCGGTTCAGAATAGAAAAAGATGCCGAGACGTTGTACGAAGTGCCCAAACAGACGCTGTTGGATCGCCTACCAACGCTTTTTCAAGGTATCGATAGAACGGAATGGCAGTTTTTGGAAGAACACTTCCAAGGGCTAACCGCCTCGGCTTACATCGCCGACCACAAGTATTATCGACGGAATCGGTCGGCCATTCACACCTTCGTGAACGGGCGCCTCGTGAAAAACCCGATTATCTATGCCGCCATCGATGGCGCGATGGAGCCGGTATTCGCAAAAAAGTCACACCCTTTCCTTTTACTGTTCTTAACTCTACCGACGGACTTCGTCGATATCAACGTTCATCCCCAAAAAATGGAGGTGCAGTTCGCCCGTTCCGAGTGGGTTTTTCACCTGGTTCAGAAACTGCTGCAGAAACGGGCGCAAGAAACAGTCCCGGAGATCGCGCTCCCCGAAGCCGGCGGAGCGGTCCCTCAACGGGCAGAGCCACTCGAACGAGAACGCCCGGCGTTTTTCAGGACCCCTTCTCCACCGGTGGACACGGCAGAGAGGATCTACGCGAAGCCGGAACCCTTTTTTTCGAAGCCAGAGCCCACGTTGATGAGGGCTGCGCGAGCGAACGAGTTTACTCTAGAACCGACGCAACCCGGGTCACAACGGGTATTGACGGTCGTCGGTAGAAGATACGTACTCGGCGAAGACCCGGACGGGGTGTTCTTCATCGATTTCCACGCCGCCCACGAGCGGCTCCTTTTTGACGAGATCGCCGCTAATAACGGGAAGGTGGCATCTCAAGAGGTGCTGGAGCCGATCCCAATCCACCTGACTCCCTTGCAAACGAATCTGATAGAAGAGCACCGCCTTGCCTTGGAACAGTTCGGTTTCCGGTTTAAGAAACAGGACCAACGGTATCTGTTGGAAGGCATTCCCCAAAAGATCGGATTGCAAGATGGAGAATCGATCCTCTTGGATATTCTAGAGGAGCTGCGCCTGTCCACCATCGAACCGATGCCCGAGGTATTCCGGCGCATTTTTGCCTCCGTCGCGTGCAAGCAAGCCTTTCGCACAGGAGACACTTTCACGGTGGCACAAGCGGAGGATTTGGTTTCTCTAATCGAGCGGAAGGGTATCACGACGTGCCCGCACGGCAGGCCTGTACGCTTCCGCCTCACATTTAAAGAACTCGATCGCTTCTTCGAGAGGTAACGATGAGAAAAACGATTGACGAAAAGATATCGCACACCCCGCCCCTTTTCATTCAGCGGCTTTGGATGGGGTTCTTGTTCTCCGGGTACGTCGTGTACAGCTTTTTCGTGTTCTCGAAAGCCGAACGGATCAAGAAAACGAAGGGGAAGCGAGAGTGGCAACAGTACGTTCGCCCTAAAGTGCGACGATTTTGTCAGAGATGCTTTGTTTGGTTAGGGATGAAACCCCAGATACGTCATATGGAACGGTTGCCCGACACAGGGGCCTACCTACTCATAGCCAATCATCAAAGCTTCTTCGATGTCAGCCTCGTGTTGGGGTTCCTGAGTCCGAATGCGTTCTTGATGGCGAAGAAGGAGTTCAGTAAATTGCCCTTCTTCGGAAGAGCGGTGAGTCAAGTCGGGTACTTTATCGACCGGAAAGACCCGAAACAAGCGATCGCCTCTCTGAGAAAAGCGATCGAACATTTAAAAGAGGGCACGCCTTTCGCTTTGTTTCCGGAAGGTACGCGGAGCGTTGACGGGAAGATGGGGCCCTTTCAAAAGAACAGCCTTAAGTTAGCCTATATCGCGAAGGTTCCGATCATTCCCGTCGTCATCGAAGGCACGCAATACGTGATGCCGAAAGGGTCTTTTTTCGCCCTTCGGGCGCAGGTCAAGGCCGAGGTTTTGGAAGCTGTGCATCCCGAAGACCATCCGGATGAGGAACAACTCAGTCGCTTTCTTCATTCGGAGATGCAAGCGAAGAAAAAGGAGATGGAAAATGAAAAGAGCAATCATTAGCGGTTTGTTCAAGGATGCGGAACACAACGCGCCGATTGTCCAACTGCTTATCGAAAACACGAATCAAGCCGTTCATATATGGATAGGCGGATGCGAGGCTTGGACATTGGGTATGACGTTAGAAAAAGTGAAGTTGGAAAGGCCCCTCACACACGATCTGCTGATCAGCGTCATGCGCGCATTCCAGGCCAAACCCACGCGGGTGACGATTCACTCCCTAAAACACGGCGTTTTCCACGCCAAACTCTTCATCACCAAATTTGGACTCCCTCAAGACGAAGACTTGGAACCGACGAACCTGGAGGTCGATTGCCGCGCGTCCGACGGGATCATTATCGCCGCGAAACTGAACCTGCCGATCTATATTTCCAGCGAGGTGATCTTGGAAACCGCGATACCCATAGAGGTTCAAAAGAAAATAACCGACGAAGACCAGAAGTTCCACGAATTCCTGCAGTCCTTCAATCTGGAAGAACTGAAACACCATTTGGAGAAGGAGAAGGCCGATCGAGAAGAGGGAGGGTCGTTTCCGGACACCTTTTTAGAAGACGATGATCCCGAGCGTGAGTGAATGGTGGCGGGAGCGGAAGGCGAAACACATGCTGGACGAACTCCTCAAACAATCACGGGCATCTTTTCGCAAAACCCCGAGAATGGAATCCGATCTCGACCTGTACTCGGTCTACCTCGACAGATCCTCCGTGGGGGAGCCGGCCAAACGATTTGAGGTGAACCTTTACGGCGGCATCAATGGCGCGTGGCGCGTAGGGTCCACTATCGCGCTCTTACCTCTATATAAAGCCGACGGTTTCTCGCGAAAAGCCACGAAAGGCCACTGGCGCACGTTTTTTTCGGAACTGGCGACACAGTACCGTCTACACCTCTTTCTTCCCCTCGGCGACTCTTGCCCGAAGGGAGTCTGGTATTATTCGGACGGTTCTACGGAAATAATCGAGACCCCAATCAAAGACAGCGTATGGTATAGGGCCTGCCGACCGGAAAGCCCAACCTCTAGGGTGGCTTTTTGCAGCCCGGAAGCTCTTATAGACCCATCGTGTCTGTCCCGTCTCGCCGGGCCAGAGGGCCGATTGGTGGTGGTCTATACTCCGGAAATCGCGAGTGACCTCGAAATCTTCGCAGGGGGCCGGAGCCTACAATTCGACCTTTTCTTCTTGCTGATTTCGCCCGAGCGTGTCTATGTCACAGGGCCGTCGATTTGGGGAGCCGACAAGCCCTGTTATAACAAGGGCTTTCATCTACAAAAGGAAGCCGAGCTGTTTTCTTGCCACATCCCCTTGGGTTTCCCTAAATATGAAATCGATAGAGAAGACACCTAATGAGGAGGCAGCATATGGAAATGAAATGGAGTTTAGAGACGTTATATCCATCCTTTGAAGATCCAGCTTTCGAGAGGGATATGGCCTTCGTCAAAGAGTCGTTGGATGAGTTGACGACCTGGGTAGACCACCACCTCGGCAAAGGCGAACACCCTAGCGAAACAGTGGAGGGGTATCTGAACAGGCTTTTGAGGATTTACCACAAAGCCTATCGAATCTCGGCTTTCGCGAACCTTAGCCTAAGCGTCGAAGTGAAAAACGCGAGGGCTTTGAAAGTGGTGGAGCGTATGGAGTCCTTTCTTTCCACACTGAAGGTACCCCAGGTGAAATTCCGACGTTGGCTCACCGGACTCGAAGACTTTGAAGGACTGTTCGGAAGCGGCGGACTGACGGACGAGCATCGGTTCGTCCTCACCGAATGGCGTGACAACGGCCGTTATCTCCTGAGCGACGCGGAGGAAGCCTTAGCGGCGAAGATGGCACAGACGGGATCCGCCGCGTGGGCCAAGCTCCAGAACGTGGTCTCTTCCACCTTGCTCGTGGAAGTGCCTTTAGTAGAGGGGGTGAAAAAGCTGCCGTTACCGGTAGTCAGGAATATGGCTTACGATCGAGACCAAAAAACTCGAAAGGCCGCTTTCGAAGCGGAAATAGAAAGCTACCGATCGATAGAGGACGCTTCGGCCGCCTGTTTGAACGGGATCAAGGGGGAAGCGATCACGCTGGCGAAAGCCAGAGGATACACATCGGTTCTGGAGAAAACGCTTCGGGATTCGCGCGTAGAGAAAACCACGCTGGACAGCATGCTGGGGGCCATCAGGGACTCTTTGCCCGCTTTCGGAAGATACTTCAAGAAAAAAGCGCAGCTACTCGGTCACCCAACAGGATTGCCTTTCTATGACCTGTTCGCCCCGATCGGGGACATAGACTTGCGGTACACCTACGAAGAAGCTGCTGCCTTTATTATCGATCGCTTCGCCTCTTTCAGCGCCCACCTGTCGAACTTCGCGAAGCGCGCCTTCGAAAACCGGTGGATAGACGCGCTCCCGAGGGAGGGAAAGCGGGGCGGGGCGTTCTGCTACAACGTGAGAGTGATCAACGAGAGCCGCATTATGGCGAATTTCAACGGGAGTTTTAACAATATGACCACCCTCGCCCACGAACTGGGGCACGGGTATCACGGAGAGTGCTTGCGGGAACAATCGCTTCTCAACAGCCACTACACGATGCCGTTGGCCGAAACGGCCTCGATCTTTTGCGAAACGATCGTCACCGACGCCGCCTACGCTCAGGCGAGCGAGGCGGCGAAACTGGCCATACTGGAGCACCAGATCAGCTCGGCCGCCCAAGTCATCGTCGATATCTACAGTCGCTATCTCTTTGAAACGGAGCTGATCCAGCGCCGTGAGGACGGTTCATTGAGTGTGGCGCAGTTGAAAGAAGCGATGAAAAACGCCCAAATGAAGGCTTACGGCGACGGGTTGGCCCCGGAGGTCCTGCACCCCTATATGTGGATCAACAAGCCCCATTACTATAGCGCCGACAACAACTTTTACAACTTCCCCTACGCTTTCGGGCTCCTGTTCGGGAAGGGATTGTACGCCGAGTACTTAGATAATCGCGAGGCCTTCGTCGCTTCCTACCCTCAACTGCTCGCGGAAACCGGTAAAAACAGCGTCGCCGAAATTGGAAGTATCGCTGGGATCGATGTCAACCAGACGGCGTTTTGGAAAAAATCTCTGCGAATGATCGAAGAAAAGATCGACGAGTTCATTCGCTTGGCCTGAAGGGCTGAATATTCGACTCCGTGTGGAGCCGATTTCGAGTCGGCCTGTATCTCTGGGAACACCTGAAAATGCCTTGGGAACGCCAATTTTTAAGTTGGCATGTTTCAAAAACGTAAGACGGGAGAGAGCGCATCGCTGGAATTCGTTAGTATCGCGGAATCTCGACGGTCATCGCGGCGTAAGCGCACCTTCTTTTCGCGACGGCGCGATACCCCGGTTTTCGTTTGTTCAAAAGATAAAAAACAGGGTTCGCACGGAGGACACGGTGTAGAGATTATAACCAACCCAGAATTTAGTGTGGAACGCTAGCCTGAGAACGCCGAACTATAGTGCTGCATGTTTTTTGAAAAGAGAAAGGCAACAGAGCGTATCGCGGGGTCCCGTTGGTTACCCCGCGATAACCCGTGACATGCCAAACTGAAGTTCGGCGTTCCCAGGGCACACCACAAAAGTAAAAGGCTAATCGCGAGACTTCGCGGGCTTCCGAAGTCAGCCCGCTGGTTACCCCGCGATAACCCCACAAGGTCATCGCGGCGTAAACGCTTCTTCTTTCCGCGACGGCGCGATACGCTTCTGTACGAGTTGATCGCGGCGTAGAAGGGGCTAAGGGCGTATCGCGGGGTCGTAAAAACCACTTACCCCGCGATAACCCCACACACCGAAATCAGCCCGCCGGTTACCCCGCGATGAACCTCTTAGTTATGTCACCCCATAACTTGACCCACACGATTTGGCCGCTTACTCTATAACTATGCCTCAAGAGACCGCCTGACGCCCCGTGAACTGACTCGCGTACAGATCGGCGTAAAACCCGCGTTTCTCGAGAAGCTGTCGATGATTCCCGGTTTCTATGATCTTGCCCTCATTCATCGTTAAGATGATATCGGCGTTTTTAATGGTGGAGAGTCGATGCGCGATCACGAAGCTGGTTCTACCCTGTGTCAGGTCCCTCATCGCCCGCTGTATGGAGACCTCGGTCAACGTGTCGACGCTGCTCGTCGCTTCGTCCAGAATGAGGATGTCGGGGTCTCTTAGAAACGCCCGGGCGATGGTCAAGAGCTGTTTTTCGCCTTGGGAGAGGTTTGAGGCCTCTTCGTTGATGAAGGTATCGTACCCTTCTGGTAGAGCCCGTATGAAGTGGTGGGCGTTCGCCGCTTTCGCCGCGGCGATGACCTCCTCAGCGGTCGCGCCCTCTTTACCGTAGGCGATGTTCTCGCGGATCGTCCCGTTGAACAACCAGGTCTCTTGAAGCACCATCCCGAATATGTTCCGCAACTCGCTCCGTGGGAAGCTTCGAATGTCCGTTTCATCCACCAGTAAACGGCCTTTCTGTATATCGTAAAAACGCAACAAGAGGTTCACGAGGGTGGTCTTCCCCGCGCCGGTCGGGCCGACGATGGCTACCATCTGACCTGGCTCGATCGACAGGTTCAGGTCGTCGATGAGCGGTTTGTTCGGCAAATAACGGAAGGAGACGTTTTCGAATGCGACTCGCCCTTCCACTGGCTCGACGAATCCTCGCGTCTCGGGGTCGGCCGGTTCCGGAGCCTCCTCCAGAATTTCAAAAACCCGCTCGGCCGAAGCGATCGTCGATTGAATCAAATTCATAATGCTCGCCACTTGGGTCACCGGTTGGTTGAACTGCTTCGAATACTGGAAGAAGGCTTGAACGTCCCCGAGCGTGATCGTCCGTCTGGCGACGAAAATTCCGCCGACAATCGCGACTAAGATGTAGCCCAGATTCCCAATGATGTGCATCATTGGCATAATCAAACCGGAGATGAAGTTCGCCTTCCATCCCGATTGGAAGAGCTCGTCATTGTAGTGAGAGAACCCAGCGATCGAGGTTTTCTCCTGATTGTAGGATTTGACTGCGATATGGCCGCCATACATTTCTTCGACATGCCCGTTCAATTGGCCCAAGGACTTCTGCTGCTGGATAAAATACCGCTGGGAGCGTTTGGTGACGAAGGAGATCACGAAAAGGCTCAATGGGAAAGTCACCAAGGTCAGAGCGGCCAATGGCGCATTGATGGTGAACATGATGATCGTAACGCCGCACAACGTGACCAAAGAAGAGAGCAATTGAGTCAAACTCTGCTGCATGGTGTTGCTGAGGTTGTCCACGTCGTTGGTCACCCGGCTGAGTATCTCTCCGTGAGTGTGGGTATCAAAGTACTTGAGCGGGAGTCGCGTCAACTTTTCCATAACTTCTGAACGAAGCTGCCGAATGATCTTTTGCGTGATGCCAATCATCCAGAACTGCTGTAGGTAATTGAAAAGAATACTGAATAGGTACAACACGGCCAATACGAGGGTAGTCTGACCGATCGTCTGGAAATCCAGCGAAGCGTTGGGAACGTGAGCGAGTTTGGCGGCGAACCCATCGTAGAGAACGGTGATGGCTTTCCCCAGCACCTTAGGGGAGAAAACCGAAAACACGCTCCCTCCGATCGTCAGAAGGATGATCACGAAGAGTCCGAACAAGTGGGGGCGAAGGTACCTCACCAACTTTTTCAGAGTGCCCTTCGGGTCTTTCGCTTTTTGAACCGGTGGCCCGAACCGCGCCCCGCCTCGTCCGCCCGCCCCGGGGCGAGCGCCTAAAGAAAAGTTTTGGGGTAAAGACCGGCCCTTGCCCGATTGCGTGCCCGAGCTCATGCGATCTCCTCCTCAGACAACTGAGAATAGACGATTTCCCGATACTCCGGACAGTCTCGCATCAGCTGGGCGTGTGATCCCTTTCCCGCTAGCACGCCGTTTTTGAGCACCAGTATTTGATCCGCGTCCATAATAGTCGAGACCCGTTGAGCGATGATTAAAAGGGTTTTATTCCGCATTTCCGCTCGCAACGCCAAACGCAGTTTCGCGTCGGTTTTGAAATCCAAAGCGGAAAAAGTATCGTCGAACAAGAGTATCGGCGGATCGGCCGCTATCGCCCTTGCTATCGACAGACGCTGCCTTTGTCCTCCCGACAGGTCAGTGCCGCCTTGCGCGATCACGGTATCGGCTTTTTGAGGCATCGCGTTCACGAAGGGCTCGAGCTGGGCGATCCGCATCGCCCGCTCGACTTGCGCGTCGGTGATCTCTTCACGACCGAATCGGATGTTTTCTTTCACGCTCCCCGTAAACACGACCGCTTTCTGCGTAGCGTACCCGATCTTCCCGCGGATGTCCTCGAGTTTGGCCTTCTTGATGTCCACCCCGTTAATCATAATCGACCCCTGATCTACCTCATAAAACCGCATGAGCAGATTGAGCAGCGTGGTTTTTCCTGAGGCGGTGCTTCCGATGATGGCGGTTGTTTTCCCGCTTTCAGCGGTGAAAGAGATATGGTTTAAGGCCGGCTCGGAAGCGCCCGGATAGCGAAAGGTTACCTCTTCGAAGGTGACGGTGGCTCCCGGTTGATACGGAAGGGGAACGGCTTCCTCGCTGTTTTCGATGGACGCCGGTCGAGACAACACCTCCTCGATACGTCTGATAGAAACCTCCGCGCGTGGGAGGAAGGAAAAGACCATCGACATCATAATGAAGGCGTTCGTGATGTGTAAAACGTACTGAATTATCGCCATCAGCTCTCCGATTTGCAGCGTCCCGGTATCGATTTGGAACGATCCGAATACCAAGAGGGCGAGGATGGTGACGTTCATCACGAGCATGATGACGGGAGTGACCAACGCGACGATCCGATGGACTCTTAAAGAGGTCGTGGTCAAGTCCTCGTTCGTTTCGACGAATCGCCGTTTTTCGTAGTCGCTTTTCCCGAAGGCTCGGATGACTCGGATGCCCGTGAGGTTTTCTCGTAAAACCTGGTTCAAACGATCCACTTTATCCTGCATCGCACGGAAGAACGGGATCGCCTTACGGGTGATGAAATAGACTCCAAAGAGTAAAAACGGGATGGAAACGAATAGGATCGATGATAGCCGCGCGTTCTTCCAAAAGGCCATGATCACACTACCGACCGCCATAACCGGCGCCATCACCACCATGCGCAAGGACATCATAAGGGCTTGTTGGATCTGGCTCACGTCGTTCGTGGTCCGGGTGATCAACGAAGCGATTCCAAAGCTTTCCACGTCTTCCAGGGAAAAGGTTTCGACCTTCTCGAAGATCCCTTTTCTGAGGTCCCGGGCGAAACGCGCCGAAATTTGCGAGGACAAAAAACTGGTGCAGAAGATCACAACAAAAGTAATCGCCGTCACGCCCAGCATCGCCAAACCGGTTCGCAAAATCAGTTCGATGTTTCCGGTTGCGATCCCACGATCGACGATTTTTGACATCAAGTTCGGGAGGTACAATTCCGTCATCGCGCGAGTGACTACCAAAGAAATAGATAAGAGGGCCCACCACCTGTAGGGCTTGAAATAAAGAAACACATTCTTCACGCTTAAGACCCCTTTTATGCGTTCGCGGAGATTTGTTCCAGAAGGTTTTGACGTACGGTTCGTAAAAGCGATTGAAGGTGCGCTTGCTCTTCCTGCGTGAACCCGATGACGGTTATCCCATCGATGCTTTTCCGTAAGCGTTTCAGTTGTTCTACGACCGATTTCCCTTTTTCGGTCAGAGAAACGGAAAAAAATCGGCGATCGGCCGGATCCGTTTTCTTCTCCACCAACCCCTTGGCCTCCATCTTCCGAAGCATCAGAGTGATCGCGGTCGGACTGACGCAGGCCTTTTCGGCCAATTGGCGTTGGTTCGCGACGCCTGATCGGTACAAGTGCTTGAGGATAGGAATTTGCCGCGGAGATATCTCCAAGGCTTTGACCAATGCGGACATACGGATGTGGTACAGGCGATGGATCTGAAACAGCAATTCGCCGATTTCGTCATCGAAGGCGCTTTCCACCGGACTCCTCCTATAGGTACTTAATTAGCAAACTATTAAGTAGATAACTAATTATAAAACAAAAGAGGGGAAAAGTCAAGCCCATAAAAAAAGGCGCTTTCGCGCCTCTTTTGAAAACTCGTCCTTAGTATCCCATACCGCCCATACCACCCATACCACCCATACCGCCGTAATTGGGGGGCATTTGAGGGGTAGCGGGTTTGGGTTCGGGTTTATCGGTCACCAAGACCTCGGTGGTCAACAGCATCGCCGTGATGGACGCTGCGTTCAACAGCGCGCTCCTGGTCACTTTCGCTGGGTCGATGATCCCGCTGGCGATGAGATCGCAGTACTCGTTTTTCAAGGCATCGTATCCGTAGTTGGGATTGTCGTTTTCCAAGATTTTATTGATGACGATCGAGCCGTCTATCCCGGCGTTCTGGGTTATCAGGCGTAAGGGTGTCTCCAAGGCTTGGGCGACGATCGTCGCTCCCACCTTTTCCTCCGGTATCTCGAGGGTTTGGGCGAGGGCTTCCACCTTTTTCTTTGCGCGTAGAAGGGTGACGCCGCCTCCTGCAACGATTCCTTCTTCTACGGCGGCCCGAGTCGCGCTCAACGCGTCCTCGATACGGTGCTTCTTTTCTTTAAGCTCCGTTTCGGTCGCGGCTCCTACTTTTATCACGGCCACACCGCCGGAAAGTTTCGCCATCCGTTCCTGAAGGTTCTCCTTCTCGTATTCGGAAGTGGTGGCTTCGATTTGCTTTTTGATTTGACCGATACGCTCTTTGATCTTGACGGCCTTTCCTTTTCCGTCTATCACGAGGGTATCGTCTTTTTTGACGCGGACGGATCCGGAATGGCCCAGGTAGTGTAGCTCTATCTTCTCTAGTGAAAGGCCGACCTCATCGCTGATCACCGTGCCGCCGGTCAGGATCGCGATATCTTCGAGCATCGCTTTCCTTCTGTCACCGAATCCGGGCGCTTTCACGGCGCATACGTTGAGCGTGCCTTTGATCTTGTTGAGAACCAGCGTGGTCAACGCTTCCCCTTCCACATCTTCGGCGATTATGATGAGGGGCTTGCCCGTTTGCGCGACCTTTTCCAGTATCGGGATGACGGGCTTGATCGCCGAAATCTTCTTATCCGTAATCAGGATGTAGGGCTCATTCGCCACGTACTCCATCTTTTCTGGATCGGAAACGAAGTAGGGGGAGATGTACCCGCGATCGAACTTCATCCCTTCGGTGAACTCAACGAGGGTTTTCGTCGTTTTGGAGTCCTCTACAGTGATAACCCCGTCTTGTCCGACCTTGTCCATCGCCTCCGAAATCAAACTGCCCACTTCGTCGTCGTTGTTGGCGCTGATCGTGGCCACCTGGGTGATGTCGTGTTTCGTCTCGATTTTTTTACTATGGCTTTTAATGTACTTTTCCACTTCTTTCACGGCTTCCTGTATTCCGCGCTTCATCAACATCGGATTCGTGCCTGCCGTGATGTTTTTCAACCCTTCTCGCGCGATAGATTGGGCTAAAACGGTCGCCGTCGTTGTGCCGTCTCCAGCGATGTCGTTCGTCTTCGAAGCAACCTCTTTGAGGAGCTGCGCGCCCATATTCTCAAATTTATCTTCGAGTTGTATCTCTTTGGCTATCGACACCCCATCGTTGGTGATCGTTGGGCTGCCCCAGCTTTTCTCGAGCACCACATTTCTTCCACGCGGGCCGAGGGTGATCTTAACCGCATCCGCAACGACGTTCATCCCTTTTTCTAAAGAAAGCCTCGCTTCGTGATCAAATTTAAACTGTTTCGCCATGAAGGCACCTCCTGTATGTTATCTACTATAGTATGGACATCCATTAGCACTCTGTCTCCCGAAGTGCTAACGTATCATACTAAAAAGGGGGCCTTCGTTACAAACGGCCGAATTCCTGATCTCGCTTCTCATGTACCATTTATTCTCGAATATCGATTTCTTTCTTATTATTGCTATCTATTACACCGTTTTACTCTGTTTATTGTTGGCTTTTCTCAGGATCCTCTTGCGATGGGCGCTCTCTCATCTTGCGGATCGCCTCGCGAAGATCCGGTAAATGGTCTTTCTGGGCGACGAGCAGGCCTTGCTCCGTATCGATCACGAAGAGATCGCGCGCGCCCAACAAGATGATCGGCCTCGTCGAGGTCGAACGCACGAAGACGTTTTCCGAATGGTGCAAGACGAGATGCTCCTCGCTCATCGAATATCCCTCGAGTTCTCGTATCGATTCCCAATTGCCCATATCCGACCAATGAAAGGACGCGGGTATCATCAGGATACAGTTTGATTTTTCCATTAGCGCGTAATCGATACTGATAGCCGGAAGAAGCGGGTAAGCCTGGGCTAATTGCTCCGGCGAGGTTGAGTCGACCGATAGGAGAACCGCGTGGATTTCTCGCGCGTGTTGGGCCATCTCTTTCATAAAAACCTCTTTGCGCCACAAAAACATCCCGCTGTTCCAAAAATGGCGGCCGGAGGTCAGGTACTTTTCGGCAGTCTCGGCTTTAGGTTTTTCGTGAAACCGGATAACCCGATAGTGCTCCGCTTGCTTCACAGCCTCGATATACCCGTAACCGGTTTCTGCCCGCTCGGGTTTTATACCGATCGTGAGCAAGGCCTCCTGTTCGGTGAGGAGGTCGATCCCCTTTTCGACGGTCGCTCGAAAATCCTCTTGGGGATAGATGTAGTGATCGGCCGGTACGGTGAGGACGAGCTCACCCTCTTTGGCCAACGCGGTTCCGATATAGCAGGCCGGCGCCGTATTCTTCCGCTCCGGTTCACCGATGATGTTGGTGACTGGCAATTCCGGCAGCTCTTTCACCGTTTTCTCGATATAGCGACAGGATGTGATCACGTAAATATCCCGCGGCTTGAGGAACCCTTTCAGGCGCTCGAAGGTTTGCTTGATAAGGCTTTCATGACCGAACAGCTTTAAAAATTGCTTCGGCGTCTTGGCCGTCGATATCGGCCAAAACCTCTCCCCCACTCCCCCGGCTAATATGATCGCTTTCATCTTATCCCTCCCCTATCCTCGATACCTTGATTATACCTTAAACCTCGAAAGGTAGACGAAAAACGCGGGCGCATTTGACCGTGACCGGCCTACCCAAATCGCTCCGAAACGGGCGGCTCTCCTCATCCGCAGGGGAGATATGTTATAATAACTGCCGAAAATGACCCAAGGTGTCGATACAGGAGGTGCGCACAGCATGGAAGTGGGCAATTTAAGGAAAGGGGACGTCATCGTCCTCGAAGGGCAGATCTATCGCGCCGTGGAAGTGAACAAGCACAAAGTGGCGATGGGGCGGGGGATGGTCCGGGCGCGTTTGAAAAACGTGGTGACGGGGCTTATCTTCGAAAAGACCTTCACGAGCGGCGGGAACGTTGAAGAAGCGACATTGACGATGAAATCTGTCGAATATTTGTACAACGACGGCGGGCTTTACTATTTTATGGATTTGAGCGACTACGATCAAATCCCGGTCGACGAAGAGTTCGTCGGAGATGCGAAAGACTTCATGGTGGAAAACATACAGATGAGCCTGCTCTACCACGGAGACACCCTCTTGGGCGTACAGCTGCCCAACACCGTCGTCTTGACGATCGTCGAAACCGAACCGAATTTCAAAGGAGATACCGTTTCCGGAGGAGGAAAACCCGCGATCTTAGAGACCGGGTACAAGACCACCGTGCCGATGTTCGTGGAAACGGGCGAAAAGATCAAGGTCGACACGCGAACCGGCGACTACATTGAGAGGGCTTAATAGACGTTTGTTCCACTTAGGCTTACCTTTGAGAAAGCCCAGAATTCGCGAGCAAAGAAAGCGATCCCCGAATTGGGAGGCGTCAGGACAAGCGGAAATGATATGATCGCGCATTAAACGAAAAAAGACGTGCGGGCGTTTCGACCGGTTGCCCTCACCACGTTCAAAGTATCAGTTGTGAACCACGGGCTGAGTTACGCCCGTTTTTTTATGGAAAGACGCCTTTTAACTCCGACTTTTCTGAGAGCGCCCTGGGAACGCCTATAAAAAGAGCATACCGGGCACAAACCCGGTATGCTCGAAAACCCTGAATCAAGCAGCGCTTATGGCTTCGGCGTGGTGAAGCCGACGAGATCGTTCCACCATTGCGGATAAGGCGTGGTTTTGAAGTTGTTGTATCCGAGAGCGTAGTTGCCCAGGAGCCAGTCTCCCAATTTCAGCCATTCGTTGAACATCGCTACCGCGTTCTGGTAGGCGTAGTTGTGGATCAATGCGAGGGCGCCTTTATCATTTCCGCTTCGATACATCTGAGCTGCGATTTCCTGAACCTGCGGGGTCACGATGTAGAGCATATCCATCTTCGGTTGTCTGAAAGCGCGGATGTCTTTGATCGCGCTGGAGTATCTCAGCTCCGCCATCTGCTGGACATACGAGGACACCCACCAGCCGGAGTCTCTGCGGAAATCTTCAAATCGGTTCCCAGTCTTGTAGAACAAAGGTAAGGATTCCATTGCGGGCCACAAAGGAACGAGGTAGGCGGTATCCGGCGCGCCGTATCCGTACCAGCTGATCCCTTTGATCGGATCAGGCAGCCACGCTTTGGTTTGCCCGATGTGGAGGTAGCAGGTTCGGTGCATATTGATGGATCTTTCCCAGGTAGCCGTTCTCTCAGTCGACGAGGAGTTGGCGTAGCGGATCGGGTCTCCCCAAGGACCGGCGGCAGGGCCGACGGTGAGGTCGTATTCCGTGCCTTGGTAGTAGTCGGCTTTAATGTTCCAAATGTCCTGAAGCGTCAGTGGTTTCTCCGGAACGACGTACACCGGGTAGCGGAGTTGGTGAGAATCGTAGCCGTTTTCGGCCATGAACTTCGGAGCAACGAGGGTTAAAGCTCTCCATTCTCTTCTGGTCGCGTACAAGCTGTTGTTCGGAGAATAAATTTCGGCGAGCTTCCATTGGTTTTTCGGAAGACTCGGGCTTACCCAACCCTGTTCAACAGCGGTTCTAAAAAGATTCTTCGCATACAGAACGTTGGCGTGGTCATCGGGGTCGACTTCCATAATCACCAATCGGTTGGCGGTTACGGTGAAGGCGTTGTCGGGGATGCGAATGGCAACCCAGAGGTCGGCTCCATAGGCTTCGAACAACCAGACGTCTTTTCCGTCGCCGATGGTCATCGATTCGGGACCGCCACCGACGTTGGACCATCCGTATTCCTCTATGAGGGCGCCCATGATCAGAACGGCTTCCCTCGCGGAAGAGGCTCTCTCTAACGCAATATCCTGCGCCATCCAGCAATCGATGATCCCTTCGTTGTCAGAGTAGTACTTAATGAGCGCCGGCCCGTTTGGAAGAGATCGGTCCACGCCTCCGGTGGATTCGGAGATGGCAACGCCCTTCTCGTTCATAAAGGAATAGCGGGAGTGGAAGTAGCTGTAGGTATGGGCGACTTGGGGAATCTGACCTACAACCATAGCGTAACCAGTGCGGTTCTTTTGATACTCGACTGATTTGGGGAAGTTGCCATAATCGATGTAATCGTGCCCGTCCAACACGATGTCTCTCATCGCGCCCTCGGGCCAATCAGCCGCCGGGATCTTCCATAACCGGAAATCCGCGACGGTGGAGTCGTCGTTGTGGGTGATAACGGTCGATCCATCCGCCATTGCTTTGTTTCCCACACCGAGAATGGTACAAGTGAAGGAGACCGAGTACACTAACAACAGCGCTACAACTAACAGTTTGACTAACGTGCTTTTCTTCATGTTTTCCCTCCGTTTTTAAGGTGTTTTACTTATTCGCGTACTTCAAAAGTTCAGGGTTTTTCGCTGGGTTCAGCCAATCTTGCCACCACGTGGGGTAACCGGCAGAACCGAAGTTGATTCTTTCTGTGGCGTATTTAGTGAACAACCTATCTCCAAGATCCAACCAGTCCTGGTTCCACCCGACAGCCGTATGGTAACAGAAATCGCTCATCAACTTAACGGCCTCTTTCGGGTTGCCTTGGCGATACATCATCGCCGCATATTCCTGTAGCTGCGCTGTCTGCGCGTAGACGCTGGCCATCTTGGGCTCTCTGAAGGCCCTCAATTCTTTAATCGCCTCGCTGTAGCGCATACCGACCATCTCTTGAACGTAAGTGTTGACCCACCAGCCGGAATCCCGCCGGAATTTTTCGTATCTGGAACCGACGCTGTAGAAGTCCGGTAGTTTTTCCATCGCCGGAAAGAGCGGGGTCAGGTAAGAATGGCCCACCGAACCGTAACCGTACCAACTGATTCCTCTGAACTCTCTGGGTAGCCATTCTTTCACTTGGGCGATATGGAGGTAGCAGGTCAACGGAATCCCTATCGGTCTTTGTCGGCCGCCTATTCCGTAGTTGGTGAGCGGGTCACCCCAGGGTCCCGCGCCTACGCCCTTCGTCAGATCCCATTTCGTGCCTTCGTAATGGTCTCCGGAGATCAGGAAAATGTCGTGGACGGACAGCAAGCGGTCGGGTTTCACGAAAAGGGGGTACTCCCCAATCTCGTCTTCCAGTCCTAAAGAAGGGGCGACCATATCCAGAACGCGCCATTCCCGCTTGTTGTGAGAATCGATACGGTTGGCGTAGACCTCAGCCGGTCTGAATTTTTTCCCGGAAGCGGGATCGTACCATCCTTTTTCTACCGCGTAGTCGATAAAATTCGCGGAGGTGAGAATCTCTTCGTACTTCGCGCCAGAAACAGGGTCGATGCCGTCGCGCGGGTCAACTTGGAAACGCATCCGGTTCGCGCCCACGTACACCATATCGTCGGGCATACGAATCGCCATCCACAGGTTGGCACCATAGAACTCCACGACCCAGACTTCGTTTCCATCGGTGATATTGATCAGTTCCCCACCGCCACCCGTGACGTTCCAGCCGTACCGGTCGATCAGATCACCCATAATCTGAACGGCTTCACGTGCAGATTTAGCCCTTTCCAAAGCGATGTCCTGCGCCGCCCAACAATCCACGATCCCTTCGTCGTCTTCGAAGAGGGCTTTTCGTACCGCTTTCCCGTAATCGTTGTTCGTCGCAATACCGGCCGTGGACTCTCCCATCGCGACACCCCAATCATTCATAAAAGAATAACGTGAATGGAAGTAATCGTTGGTGACTGGGGGCTGAGGATCTTCTCCCAGTTGAATAGCCCTTCCATTGCGATTCTTCGAGATATCGACGATCGGAAACTTGCTGTAGTCAATGTAGTCGTGGGAGTCTATCACGATAGGTCGCATCGCCCCGGTCTGCCATTTTCCACCCCGTTGAATCCATAGGCGGAAATCGGCGACAGAGGAGTCGTCATTGTGCGTGATAATGGCGGACCCGTCCACTGTGGCCATTTTTCCGACAGCTATGATCGTGCACGTAAACCCTACACTGGAAAGAATAACGATCACCAAAAGTACCGTCAGCACCGTTTTAAGCTTCCACATACTCTCTTGTCTCCCTTTCCTTTTCTGGTAACTCTAGTTCGGCTTACTGATAAAACACCCGTTTTGGGTCGGACTTGGCCGGATCGTGTAAGAAATCTCCGATCGCGTCGTTACCTTTTTTACTCCCGGCTTCCATGATATCGTGAAAGCCTGGGTAGCTAATCAGTAACTCGCGCTCGGGGAATAACAAGTTCATCATTTCGATGACTTCCAAGGTTCCTTCCAAGTGTCTGGCGACCCGATAATACATCGGCGCGCCTTTCACGACGTAGCCGCCTCGCCCGTCCATATCGATCGGCATCGTGATTCCGGTTCTCGTGTCGTACTTCGCGAACAGCAACCTCTTATCGGCGGCAGTCTGGATAAACTCGTCGAGCCCGACCAACATCAGGTCTTCGTCGATTCTTCCGGCAACACGTTCGATGAAAGGTTCCAACGTTTCCATCAGGACGACAAGTGTTTGATGACTGGATTTCTCGATAATTTTCAGCTTCTCTTTGTAGTCGTTTTTGGCATTGGTGAACTCTTCGGCCGCGTACAATTCTTTCGCGAGCTCGGGATCGATGCTGTAGTCCCCGACTTCTCGGTGGGAAAGCCCTCTAAGTTTTTTTGGAGAAGCTTCCGCTTTCATCGGGTACTTGAAGGTGTCCAGGTTCATCTGAGCCAAAATCGCGATATCCATCGAGAAATCGTGCGCGACATAGGTGTCGACCACGGGGTACATCAAAGAGGCTTCGTGATAATCGATAAAAATGTCGATCTTCTCATTCCGAACCAATTCCATGAAAGCGTAGGAGATTCTTTCCGTGAGCGACCCATCCGCTTTGCCAGGCCACGTGCGGTTAAAGTTCCGAAGGTCTTGATAGGCCAGGTTCTGTCCGGAGGGATAATGGACGTAAACGAACGGGTCCGGCCACTGGTCGAGCGGATTGGTGTTGCGGTCTCCGATCTTGTACTGCTTCGTTCCGAAAGGAGTTTTCAAATGGTAGAACATCGGGTAGGCGTTCCCGAGCATTCCGAGGGTATTGGCGCTCCTATTGGCCACGGGGGCGACGTAGACCTTCCCTTTTTCGACGGAGATATTTTCGGCGACCATATAGGCGGTAAGCATCGTGGCCGGTTCATACGGGTGAGAACCGCCCAAAATTAGCGCTGACCCGCCCGGTACGCCCGAATCGAAGAGATAGATCGGCGTGTCGCCCCATGTCCCTTTCAGACTCGGCAGATAGTCACTGAGCATGAGCTTTTTAGTGAAAGCGGGAGAGACGACGACCGACTCCTGATAGTGCCGGAGCTCGTAGAACTCTTTCCCCGCAATAAACCCCATAATCGCGATCAGGGCCAGGGCCAGTAGCTTAAACCATAGAGGTGTGTTTTTCATACGTCTCAGCCCCTTACTTGATCATCAGGACGCGGAGTATGAAGGTGATGATCACGTAAGCATAGACTATGTCATAGACCCATCCTGTTTTTTTTGTTCGCTTGAAGAGATTCCAGATCAAAAAGATACAGATCACAGCGGTTAGGACAAAGTAGAGGATGTGGATGATTTCGTTAAGGATAACCATTTTTCAGCCCCCCCGATCAATAAACAACTAAAAAGCTCAGTTGGTTGGGGAAGATAAACATTATCAGCGCGACCGCTGCCATAAAGAAAGCCGGAACCATAATCTCTTTCAAAAACGACATATAACTCCCTTCGTACTGCACCGCTTCAATGCTCAATCGGCCGACGATACGGGAAGGCGGCAGGCAGTCTCCCAACGGGAACATCAAGCTCAACGCAGCCGTTACCACGGTGACATTGAACCCGAGATTGTTGAACAAGAAGATGATCGGCGTGCCGAGGATGACCGCGCTTCCATAACTCAAAGAACCTTGCGCGAAAGGTGTGAACAGCAAAGCCAACGCGTAGATCAAACCTAAAGGAAGGGTGACGAAGGTGATGGCGATCAGACCTCGCACCCCTGTTCCGGTCAGGATATTGACGAGGGCCCCGACACTGATAACCGTCGCCAACAGCGGGAAAACCTGCTCCATCGTGTTCGAAATCACCGTCATCCATCGCTTGAACGAAGTCTTTTTCGGATTAACGAGTAAAACGGCGATCGCAGAAAGAACGAAGGTCAACGGCAAACCGAGTACGGGGATGTAGAACGCGGCGTACTTTTGGAGAAGAATCAAGACCACCAAGACGAGTAGAGGGGTTAGGATCCTGACCCAATTCATCTTCTCGACAGGTTTGGGTAAATTGGCCAAGACTTCCTTCTTGCTCTTCGGTTTCGACCCACGGCCAAACCAAATGATAGCGAAGGCCGCGATGATCGCTATAGGAACGATGAGCACCACGTCGAACCCCACGTACGGCATGTTCGCCTGCGCGGTCATCAGCATCGCCCAAAGGTTGATCGGAGGCGCGGCGGCCGCCAGCATCGCGAAGACGTAGATGAAGCCAACGATCTTGCCTTTGGATAGGCCCATATAGGTCAAAACGGTGGTCACTAAGCCGCCGACGACAAAGATCGACACGCTGCCCGCGCCGGTTAAGGCCCCGGGGATGATCATCAGGATGGCCATAAAGACCATCATGATCCATTTGTGATTGAAGAAATTTTCTACCAATTTGCGTATCAACGCGTCCATCGCCCCCGTTTCCGTGTACATGTTGATGAAAATGGACGCGGTGACGAAGATCAACGCCACATCGAAATAGGTGAACCACCCTTCTACAAGCAGCCGAACAGGGAAACCAAATCCGCCTGCAATCGCTCCGGCTACGGCCGCCAGAAAAATCGAGAACTCGGTCGATTTAAGCTTCCAGCTCGAGAGGGCGAAGACAACGACGATTACTATTGCTGTGAATATTGTGCTTCCATACACAGTCGATTCCTCCCCCGATGGAAAAAACTATTTGTTTTCGTACCAGATTCTGATGACCTTTTGGATTTCCAGCTGATTGTCGAGAATAGTTAACGGTATGTTCTTCTCTTTGGCGAGCTTGGTGAATTTGCCGTCGAAGTCACTGTCTTTCGTCACAACGATGTAATCTGCAAATGGGGCAATCGCGTCGATAGAACGCTCGTTCGCGCTGTCTCCGCGACGTACTTGACCCTCGATGTGGATCGCGATCAACATTAGGTTATACTTCTTGATCGCTTCAATCATCTTGTTCAGACGGGCGATCTCGTCGTCGATCGTGATGCCGGACGCGCCCAACCCCTTAGCGGTAGAGCCGATCGCGGCAACAACGGCTTTGACCATATTTCCTTGTTCGTCGGTGAAGTCCACTTCGAAGGTGTTATCTCTCCCCGGTTCGGCGTTGGAAATGAAATCGACGCTCTTCTTGAAGGTCTTGGTCGCCAAGAATTGCGCCTCCATCATCTTGCGACCCGTCCCTTGACCCGCGTTCGTCAACAGAAAAGTCACGGGCAGGTTCAACGGGTCAACGCCCGTGTACGCAAAGGTCATGCTGCTGGATATCAAGACCATTACGAGTACCACAATCCATCCTAGTTTTCGCATACTAACCTCCTTATAATGATAAAAGTGACTTTTTTCCAGATCGAGCACGACGTTATTTCGAGAGAAGGAACGAGTATAGTGGTCGAAGGTATATCTGGGCCGCTATTTCATAAGGGGCTCAGCGTATTCGCGGTTTTTCCGCGGAATTCTCCCATTTTATGTTAAGAACCCCAGTCCTGTCTAGAGTATCATAGTTCCGTTCCACTGTCAACTTATGCCGAACCCGATAAGCGAAAACAAAGCAAGACTAACATCGAAATGGTGGCGAAATCGCCGGTTTTCTTCGAATTCGTCTCGATTTTCACAGTTTTTAAGGTAACCGAACTAATTGTTCAGGCGTTCCCATAGTTTTCTTGCGACGCTTTGGGCCGTTCTCATCGCGTCATCGGCCGGTCCTTGCAAAACGCCGCCCAGTTTCAACGCCTTCCCGTCGATTACGACCTCTTCCGGCTTCCCGTTTTCCAGAATCCCGAAGAACCAGTGGCCCAGGAAATTATTTTCATCGATCGGTGTGAATGGTTTATAGCGATAGGTGATAAAATCGGCGGCGGCGCCTTCCTCGATCACTCCCACCCGCTCACCCAAAAGGGCGCTGGCATACTCGGCGTTATTCCGGAACACCACTTGAAACAGGTCGTCCAAAGAAAAGCCCAAAGGGCTTTGCGTAACGTGATGCTGGGTGATCAGAAGAGAGCGAACGTCTCGCGAAAAATCGTACCCGAATCCGTCGTTACCTAAAAGAACCGGTATTCCACGCGCCTTGAAGCGCGCGTAGGCAGGCAACCCGGCCCCGTTGTTCTGGTTCGATTGGGGATTGAAGGCGACACGACAGGCCGTGCCCGCTATCTCATCGATATCCTTGTGACTGAGGCGTATTCCGTGAACGAGCAATGAGTTCGCTTTACAGATGTGGTACCTCTGAAGGCGTTCGAACGCGGAACATCCATATTTTTCTTCGTGCAGTTTCCCGTCCTCGTCCCCTTCTCCGATATGAATGTGGACCGGAAAATCCCACGAGCCGACTCGTCGCAACGTGTCCTCTTCTAACGTGAAAGACGCGTGTAACCCGAACAAAGCGCCCATCTTACCCGGGTGCTTTTCCTTTTCTTCCATCAACGCCAAGTTTTCTTCAATTTCGAGGTCACGTATTTTCGCGCCGTCCCGATCACTGGTTTCGACCGATAAGACCGCGCGCATACCCGACTCCTCGATTAGCGCCCGCGACAACAGAGCACCAGCTCCGCGTACGCAATAGGGACTCGCATGATGGTCGATGAACGTCGTCACCCCGTGGTCGATCGAGCGTAACGCTGAGACCCGCGCGCTCCAATACACGTCTTCGGAAAGCAACGCGCGATCCAGTTTCCACCAGAGTTGCTCCAACATCTCTTTGAACGAGGTGGGACGAAATGGGTGAACCGAGAGGCCACAAGCGAAGGCCGAATAACAGTGGGTATGGGCGTTGATCATTCCCGGAAGCAAGATCTTCCCCTCTCCCTCCATCTTCGAGGACCAAGGAAGGTTTGGTATGTCCTCATCTGAACGGAAAACGTTGACGATACGCCCGCCACGAACCCAGAGGCTTCCTCGGAAGTAGTCATGGGGGGATTTCCCGGTGAAGATATAAAAATCGTGATAAAGCTGATCCTTCATCTTGTGCCTCCAAACGAGCGCGAATGGCCGCGGAAAGATCGGGATTCGCGTCTATTCTCTCTAAGGAGTCCTCCACGGAAAAGGAAACAAAAAGGAGACCCCGACGTGGATCGCGTGGGTGCCGTATGTGACCCCGATTTCCGGATCGAACAATCCCAGTTTGACCGCATAACCCGCCGTCGCCTTCATCAAAAACAGAGGGAAGTCCAGGATGTACTCGAACCCGATTCCCAATACTTGGTTGGAATAGGCGGGGAACATCTCGAACTTCAAGTCGGAGTAGGTGTCGAACAGGACCGAAATGAACTGGTATCGAAACTCCCCCAACAACCGAATATAGGGATTGATAGCCCATTCCAAACCGAGGCCGAGGTATCCCTGCCCAACCTCGAAGACCTCATCGTCAAACTCACCGCTCGAAAACTGAGGGGAGGTCAAGAAGTTGAACCCGCCGCTGAAACGAACGGGCCGCAGGCTTTTTTTCAAGACGGCGTTGAAAGAAAAGCTTTCGGAATAGGCGCTACCGCTAAAAACGCCCAAGGTGATGGGAACCAGCGCCGAAAAATCCAATTCGGGCATCCAAAGGGTCTCTTGAACCGAAAAGATGGCCCCCAGCCAAGGCCATCCGGCGAAGAGGATCACGTCACCGGGTAACCCGAATTTCAACCCTATTTCGCCCGACGTGATGAAGGTGCCTGTGGCCGCTTGGCTGAAAGCGGCAGAAAGCTGCCGCGGATTCAGCGTCGTGCCTAAAAACAATTCCACCTGCCATTCCGACGGAATGGTGTAGTCGTAAGTGAAAGAGAACGGGAGTAGCGGGTTCAAGTTCCCCAAGATGTTGATATTGCGTATAATCTGCCCTGCACCGAACCCGGCGCTGAGAAACAAGAGCAGTATCAGAACCCTCGTTATCGCTTTTCTAATCATAGGATTATTATACCCCACCCTTCTTGAAAAAGGCGCACACGATCCTTAGGCCCGGCGTATAAAAGTGACACCGTTTTTTTCCGGGGTCCTCTTTGTTTTTCTATGGGCTGCGCGACCTTTCCTTCATTCGAGGAGGCTTGAGCGCCCGATAGGAAGAAAGCGCGTTTCCTTAGAATAATGAATCGTCTACGGGTAACTAAACCTCGCTTAAGAAGGTGTTTTATGAAACAAGCCTGCGTTTTTTTGTGTGTGTTCCTGATCCCGATCATCCTTTGCGGGCATCCCCTTGCCGAGCGTATAACGACCCATTGGGAGAAGGCGGGATATAAGATAGCCTACGACTATCCTTGGAGGAGTTTTGCCTTTCACGGCCGCTACTCCCATCGAGTCCAGCTGGACCTATCCAAGAACACCCTCACGGTTTTTACCGAAGCGTTTTCGTTCTCGGACGGCTTTACAAGCCTCGCCGATTACGCCTCGGACATACGCTCTCTGTTCCAAGCTTCCGGTTTTGGCCAGGTAAGGCTGTTGTTTTCGGGTGACGGGTTGAGCGATCCTGAGACCGGAGCGGTCTACGGTTGGTTGGTCGCCGACGCCTCCACGCTCCCGTTCTATCTTCTATCTGAATTGCGACCTGAAACGCAGGGTTTTATCCGTCTGATCTTCGACCTATCTTATGAGACGAATCGCCTCCAGAAGGCAGTCGATCCGTTGGCCAACCCGGGAGGTCTCGAACTACCGGGCGTAAAGCCTGAAGAGCTCGCGAGGATAGCGGCGGAGGACGCCGCTATCCTTCTGGTGCAACAGCGTCAAGATAAGGCCTTAGAAACTCAACTGCAACAAATTAAAAAGGAGCTGGCCGATCGATCCCAGACGATTTTACAGTTGGCCACGCTGAACGACCAACTTTTCCAACGGCTTCGGACCCTTGAAGAGACAGTCGCGACCTATGAGGCTTCCGAAACCTCGAGGATTCGCAAGGAAGATCAAATTCGCGTTGAGAGAGAAGCCTTCGAAGACCTAGGGAGGCAGTTGTGGGAGGCCGGCCTGCGTATCAAACAATTAGAATCGGCGCTTGCGGATAAGGAATCCGATATTCTCCGACTGAATCAGCTGTTGTCCTTTCGGGAGGTCCAAACCTCGGGGCTGACTAAAGAAGTGGAAAGACAGGCCGAACGGATCGTGAAGTTACAGAGCGAGAACGCCCGATTGACCGAGGAGAACCTGCGTTTGACGCTCACAACGACCCCGCCTTCGGAAAAGGTATTAGACGAGAGCGATGGCGCCGAAGCCACTCCGACGACCAGCCCGAAACGAGTGCTGGAAGAGCGTCGCAAAGTAGTAGACAACCCGGAAAACGACCTGAAGATACGTTACTCTTATGACGTATCGGGGAAGGTAGCCGTGTTGGAGGTCGTCGACGCGCAGGGAGCGGTGTTGGAGACTTCAGCCTACACGTACGACGAAGAGGGCCGGCCCCTTCGGGTGCGGTCCCAAGGTCCATCGAGCGGGGAGAGGACGGAGACGTATGACTACAGCGAACGAGGAACGGTCACGATCGAGTTTCGCGAAGGGCAGACGCTAAAAGCCAAACAGAGGATAGAAAAGAACCCCGAAGGTCAAACGGTACGTGTGAAGGTGTACGACGCAAAAGGCGCATTAAACTATATGGAAGAGTGTTTCCACGAAGGCGGGCTGTTGAAGCGCGCGGACGGGTATGACGCCTCGGGTAAACGTGTCCGGCAAACCTTCTACGCTTACGATGCGGAAAACCGTATCACGCGAATCGAGATCAAAGAAGGAACTGAAGTCAAATGGGTGCAGACCTTCGATTACGCGACAACCGGCGAACCGGTACAGATGAGCCTTTTCAACTCGAGAGGGGTTTTGGTCGAGGTGACCGAGTACATTTATGCGCCCTAATAAGGAAAGGCATCGCTGTGGTTCAAGTTTTGGGGTGCATAACTAAAATGTTCATCGCGGGGTAACCAAAGGGCTGACTTCGGAAGCCCACGAAGTCTCGCGATACGCATCTTTGACTTTCTCAGAAGCGTATCGCGCCGTCTCGAAAAGAAGGGGCGCTTACGCCGCGATGGCCGCGTGGGGTTATAGTGGGGTAACCAGCGGGCAGACTTCGGAAACCCACGAAGTCTCGCGATACTAACGAAATCCAGCGATGCGCTCTCTCCTGTCTTTTATTTTAGAGACAGGCCAACTAAAAATCGGCGTGCCCAGGGCACCCCCAAGCGTATCTCGGCGTCGCGAAAAAAGGGGCGCTTACGCCGCGATGCTTGCTCTCTCTGTGCTCTCTGTGTCCTCTGTGCGAACCCTGTTTTACAAGACAGGGACAAAAGCGTATCGCGCCGTCGCGAAAAGAAGGGGCTCTTACGCCTCGATGCTTGCTCTCTCTGTGCTCTCTGTGTCCTCAGTGCGAACTCTGTTTTACAAGACAGGTACGAAAGCGTATCGCGCCGTCGCGAAAAGAAGGGGCTCTTACGCCTCGATGCTTGCTCTCTCTGTGCTCTCTGTGTCCTCAGTGCGAACTCTGTTTTACAAGACAGGTACGAAAGCGTATCGCGCCGTCGCGAAATGAAGAAGCGCTTACGCCGCGATGCTTGCTCTCTCTGTGCTCTCTGTGTCCTCTGTGCGAACCCTGTTTTTCAAAACAAGCACAAAAGCGTATCACGCCGTCGCGAAAAGAAGGGGCGCTTACGCCCCGATCCTTGCTCTCTCTGTGCTCTCTGTGCCCTCTGTGCGAACCCTGTTTTTCAAAACAAGCACAAAAGTGTATCGCGCCGTCGCGAAAAGAAGGGGTGCTTACGCCGCGATGCTCGCGTGGGTTATCGCGGGGTAACCAGCGGGCTGACTTCGGAAGCCCACGAAGTCTCGCGATACGCCCCAAGGGCATTCTTTTTCGTGACTCGTTTATTAGGCAGCCGTCACCGGTTGGCCTTTCGAACGAGAGCCGTAGTACTGCACGACGATAACCAAGGCGATAAGAGAAAAACCGATCAAGTCGGTCGCCAGCCCCGGATCGATCAGTAGCAAGCCCGCCGCGATCGCCAAGATCCGTTCCCAAACCCGCATTTTTTTGAGCAGGTAGCCTTCCATCCCCGCCGACACCGCGACCATCCCCACGAAGGACGTGATGATCATAAACAACACTTGCAGGGTCGAAGCGACCGTCGAAAAGGATTGCGGTCCCAGAAGAATCGCGGGGTTCAACGCAAACATATAGGGGATAATGAAAGCCGCGATCGCTAACCGTGTCGCCGTAATAGCGGTATTCAAAGGATTGGAATGGGCGATAGCGGCACCCGCGTAGGCGGCTAACGCGACCGGTGGCGTAATATCTGCAACAATTCCGAAATAGAAGACGAACATATGTGCGGCCATCAGCGGAACCCCCAATTTCACGACGATGGGAGCGGTGATCGTGGCCATAATGACGTAGTTGGCGGTGGTGGGAACACCCATTCCGAGCACGATACAGGCGAGCATGGTGAAGAACAGCGCCAGAATTGTGATCCCGCCAGATAGGGTTAAGAGGCCTGTCGCGAGATCGAGTCCCACGCCGGTCAAGGTCACGACACCGATGATGATTCCGGCCGCGGAACAAGCGATCGCGACACCGAGGGTATTACGCGCCCCGTTCTCTAAAGCATCCACCGCTTTTTTGGGGGTTAAGCGGGTGTCTTTTCGAACCATACTGACCGCGATCGCGGAAACGATCGACCAAAACGCCGCCATGGTAGGAGTGGAGCCGGACATCATCAAATACATAATGACAAACAGCGGGATGAGTAAAAATCCTTTGGTGAAGAGGAGTTTCCAGAAATTTGGCAGCTCTTCCTTGGTCATTCCTCTCAGACCCAACTTTTTCGCTTCGAAATGTATCATCAGAAATATCCCAGTGAAGTAGAGAACAGCGGGTAAAAAAGCTGCAATGACGATATTTGAGTATGGGATACCCGTGATCTCCGCCATCAGGAACGCTGCGGCTCCCATAATTGGGGGCATAATCTGTCCGCCGGTAGAGGCTGCCGCTTCGACCGCTGCTGCGAATTCGGGTTTATAACCGATTTTTTTCATCATCGGAATGGTGAAACTCCCCGAGCCCACGGTGTTAGATACCGAGCTCCCCGAAACCATCCCTTCCATCGCGCTGGCGATGACGGCCACTTTCGCCGGGCCCCCACTCGCAAACCCCGCGATGGCGTTGGATACGTCGATAAAGAACTGACCGACTCCAGTCTTTTCCAAGAAGGCGCCGAACATAATGAACATAACGATGAAGGTCGTACAAACTCCTAACGGTATCCCGATGACCCCTTCCAAAGTGTAGGAAAGATGGGTAACGAGCCGTTTAAAAGAAAAACCCGAATAAAAAGCGAAAGCGATGAAGCACGAAACAACGACGACGATAGGCAACCCCACGGCCCGCCTACAGATTTCCAAAACGATCAGGATGCCTATCACGCCCCAAATCAAGTCCGTCTGTGTGAACAAACCCGCGCGATCGGCTATCGTGCGGAAGTTGACGACCAGGTAGAAAAAGGCGCAGAACCCCACGATACCGAGGGCTAAGTCGTACCAGGGCACACGATTCACGCGTTTTTTAATTTTCTTCGATGCGGGGAACAGCAGAAATGCGATAAAGATGACGATCCCGATGAAGCTCGCCCGTTTGATTTGTTCTGGGAGAGTGAAGACGACGTTCGCAAGAATACCGTATAGTGAAAACCCTACGAGCAGATATCGAACGATGTATTTCGGAATACCGGTAAACTCTCTCGTATTCGATTCTCGGTCGTATTGGGCCAGAACCGCTTTCACTTGTTCTTCGCTTACCGTTTCAAATTCCGAGCTCTCGTTCCCCCCGCTCATCGCCACCTGTTTATCTTCGAGAGATTTCTTCATTTCGGCGTCTTTTCGACCCTTCTTTTTCTCTTCCGCCACGAGTAACACCTCCGGATATACCGCTAGGCCGAACCGCACGACTCCTTCGTTTCTTGGACGCCCGATCCGGTAAGCGAGATGTTCTTAAAGCTTCGTATATAATAAATTTTTTACTGATATCGAACGAGAATCTTTCTGTTTCTACCGCACAATTCTCTCAAACTGACTGTCTTTTCTTGGATCTTCAGGACGTGGTCGCTCACCGTCCCAACGATGTACATCAGTTCGCCGATCTCCAGCCGTATGTTTTCGATCAGCATCCCGCCGTCGGGAAGTGTGAGCCACTCTTGCCCGGGCAGAACCTCCGTTTGGACTCCCGCCCCGAAGTGGTAATAAAGACACGACGCGAGCCATATTTTTCCATTAGAAATCTCATAGGTCTCTTCGACTGGGCTTTGATTCACGGAGTGGACGAAGCCGATCGAAAAAGACCCCCCTTCGAGTAAGTCAAAACGGGCGATCTCCTCAGCCGTCACCGCGTCTTCGATGATTAATACTCGTGCGAAACCGAGTGAGAAAATCGACGCGATCAGAACGAGGAAAAAGAGTAGACGCGACCGGGCAAAAGAAAGAATCAGGCGCACGGTGACGTGCGCCTGGAATAAACTCATTTGACGGACTATTGGATCGCTCCAACTTCACGGAAATACTTTTCGGCTCCGGGGTGGAAGGGAACGGAGACCCCTTTGACGGCCTCTTGGAGGTTGAACTCCTTTCCTTTCGCATGGGCTTCCGCGATCTCCGCCTGTCCTTCGAATATGGCTTTGGTGATATGATACACGGTGTCGACCGGAAGGTCGGCGCGAACGATAAAGGTCGCTTTCACCGCGACGGTGTTCACCGCTTCCGGTTGGTTCTTGTACGTGTCGGGAGGAATGGTGAAGTTCACATAGAAGGGGTAGTTCTTGATCAGCGCATCGGCTTTGTCCGGGTCGATAGACAGCACTTTAATCGGGTTGGTGCTGGAGAGTTCGATGATCGCGGTCGTCGGAATTCCCGCTGTGACGAAAAACGCGTCGATCTTGCGGTCTTTGAGCGCCGCGGCAGATTCGGCAAAAGACAGGTTCTGAACGCTGATGTCTTTGAAGGTCAACCCATAGGCTTCGAGGATTTGGATGGTATTCGCCTCGACTCCGCTTCCGGCATCTCCAACCGACACTCTCTTTCCCTTCAGGTCAGCAATGGAGTTGATGCTGCCGTCCGCTTTGGCGATCACTTGACAAACCTCCGTGTAGACCGTCGCCAGAGTTAAAAAGTTCGTGATCTTGCCGGTTTTGAAGAGGACGGTGCCGGTATAGGCGTAGTGCATCACGTCGTTTTGGACCAGCGCGATGTCCACTTCTTTCTCGGCGATCAATCGAATGTTCGCAGCCGAAGCGCCTGTCGATTGGACGCGGATACGCACTTCAGGGTAGCGCTGGCCGATCACTTGCGCAACGGCTCCCCCAAAAGGATAGTAGGTTCCAGAAGTTCCGCCTGTGGCCATGTACAGATTCATAACGCCAAAAACGAGGGATAAAGAGAATACGAGCGCCAGGGTGAATAGGAAAGCGACTTTTTTCACGTAGATCTCCTCCTTCAATAAGTATGTTGCCGGTAATAAAAAAAACCGTAATAGGGTGCGCGAAATAGCAAAACAAGCGATGGGAAGAACGATAAACATAGTGTAACACATATTCTCGGAGATTGCAAGAGGAAAAAACGCGAAAACCGGGCGATCTACCCTTCCAAACGCAGGATATTCAGGGCCTCCTTCACGATCCGGCGACGCCCTTTGACGAGCGTATCAAGCCAACGAACGGTTTTCTGAACCTCCCATTCCGGAAAAGATACTGCAATCGTCGCCTGTTGCGGCTCTTGTGTGTACACGGCGATTCCTACGTTAGAACCCGCGCGAGCCTTCGCCGCTCTGGCGAAGGCGAGCGCCCCGTTACCGTTGACCCCTTGCGTTTCCGACAGCCATTTCCGACTTTTTTCCTCCGCGTTGAAACACCAGCCGCGCGAGAGCGCCCGCGTCGATTCGCTCACACTCGATAGCGCCGCAAACAGGGCACCCCCTGTGAGCGACTCAAAGACCGCGAGGTTCCATCCCCGCTCGATCAGACGTTCTATAACCCGTCCCTCCAAGGACTGGTCGTCCTGACCGTAATAAAGGTCTCCCAATAGGGGGAGGATCGATCGTTGCGTATCCTCGATCATCTGCAGAGCGCGTTGTTTATCGGGGGCGCGCGCCGTCACCCTGACCGTGATCTCCCCTTCGGAGGCGTAAGTGGCGACGGTCGGGTTGCTTTGGTTGTCGATAATCGGTTTCAAAAGTTCTGCCAGCGCGCTCTCTCCGACGCCAACGGTTTTAAGGACCCTCGATGAGATGATGCCGTCGTGCTTGGCGTCCAGAAAGGGCACAACACCCGCTTCAAACATCGGGATCATCTCCGAGGGCGGACCGGGTAGAACCACGATCGTTTTATCCCCGTTGCCGAACATCGCTCCAGGCGCCGTGCCGTTCGGGTTTTCCAATATCTGGGCGCCGATCGGGAAAAAGGCTTGCTTTCTATTACATTCCGGAACGGACATCCCTCTGGTTGAAAAGCGTTCCCGTATCCGTTCCCAGGACTGCGGGTGAAAGGACAAGGGAAGGCCGAAATACGCGGCCGCGATCTCTTTGGTCAGATCGTCGTCGGTCGGACCCAATCCCCCAGTGGTGATGACAAGGTCGGCAGACTCGAAGGCATTGCCGATCGCTCTCCTCAAACGTTCGGGATTGTCCCCGACAACCGTTTGACGGTAACAGCTGAACCCGTAATCGGCTATCCTCCGGGCGAGGTATCGGGCGTTTGTATTCACGATGTCTCCTAATAAAATCTCCGTGCCCACCGTAATCAGTTCCACTACCATACTTCGGCCCTCCCAATCGGGTCAATCACTAAATACGCTGTTTCTAAGTCGAAAGGCGCCATAAGAAAACCTCATACATCGAGGAAAAAACGACCTCTGCAGCTCCTTTTGGAGTACCCTATCGAGCATTCCTCACCACCATACGTCTTCGCGCAAGAATTCTCCCGCGTTAGGGGGCATACTCCCATCTCTTTTACCCGCGATCGCACAATTATAGCATGGACGGCCATGGTATAATTCCGACATCCGATACGAAAAGGAGTAAAATGGGAGAGATACGTCCGTTAATTTTTAAGGACCACCGGAACCGGGAGATATGGATCAGGAGCGCGGAGCCTGAAGACGCGAAAGGGGTTATCCGTTACACAAAAGACCAACAGGATCGTTTCGAATACATGATCTCTCGCTCCTGGGAAGTGAATCTGGACGTGAAATATGAAAAGGAATACATCGAGGCGCACACCCAGGGACAAAACGCGGTGATGATCCTCGCCTTACACGGCGAGCGCGTGGTCGGTCTAACCAACTTCATCGGAGGGATGAAACAGCGCATCAGCCACGACGGAGAAGTCGGGATATCGGTCGCTTCCGATTATCAGGGGGCGGGTATCGGGCGCTGCATGATGGAAGCCTTTCTCTCGTGGGCTTCCGAGAACCCTACGTTGAAGAGAGTGACCTTGCACGTGATGGGGAACAACCTCCGGGCCATAGCCCTCTATCGGTCTTTGGGTTTCGTGGTCGAGGGCCGGCGAAGAGGCGCCGTGGTCTTCGAGACCGGGCGGGTCGAGGATCTCATCATGATGGGGTTGATTTTGGAGAAGGGTCGCGACCTCATCGAACGAAACGGAAAAAAATGGACAGACGCCAAGGAATCGTAGTTCGTTTCCACTCAAATATCGTCACGGTCGAAGACACCCTCACCCAGAAACGGTTCTTGTGCGCTTTGCGCGGACGTTTCAAAGCCCAAAACATCCGCCCGATCATCGGAGATATCGTGGAATACACGGGCTTCGACGATGCGGACTTCGAAAGGACGGACGATCGAAATGCCCGTCTGAAAGGAAGAATCGAGAATATCTTCCCTCGACGGAACGTCCTGGACCGGCCGAATATCGCCAACATCGATCAGGTCCTGTTGGTCACGACCTTGAAATGCCCCGAGGTCTCATCCTTTATCGTAGACCGTTTTCTGGTCTTGGCCGAGCGAAACGGTCTCGAAGTGTGCCTTTTGATCAACAAGATCGATCTGCTGGACGACGAGAGCCGGGAGCTACTCCACTCTATGGTAGATTATTATTCCAAAGACTACACGGTTGTCTTGGTCTCTGCGAAAACCGGCGAAGGGATCCGGGAAGTCGCTTCCGTCCTCTCGGGAAAAATCTCCACGCTGGCGGGAATGTCCGGCGTGGGCAAGAGTACAGTGCTCAATCAGATCGACCCTTCCTTGGGGTTGAAAGAGGGTGAAATCTCCAAACAGCTTGAGGTGGGAAGGCACACGACGTCGTATTCGGAGCTCCTGCCGGTCGCGAACAAAGGGTTGGTGGCCGATACCCCCGGATTCTCGAACCTCAGCCTGACGCACATCCCTTCCGATGAGTTGAGATTCTGTTTCCCTGAGTTCGTCAGGGCAGGCTGCCACTGTTATTATGAAGATTGCTTACATATAGAAGAGCCAGACTGCCGGGTTCACGAGCAGGTGGCCGAAGGGGAGATCCTACCCTCACGATACGAAAACTATCTGCAGATGTATCGCGAGCAGGCCGATTACGAGCGCGCGCGCCCGAACCTCAAGTACCAAAAGGAGAAGAGATGAAACATCGCATACGCGTCTCACCATCGATCTTAGCAGCGGATTTCGCCAATTTGGAGAGAGATATCCTACGCGTCGAAGAGGTCAGCGACTATCTACACATCGACGTGATGGACGGCCATTACGTGCCGAATATCACTATCGGGATCCCCGTGGTGGAAGCGATTCGACGGGTCACCTCCCTTAGGTTGGATGTTCACCTGATGATCACACGGCCGGACGACTATATCGACGGCTTCATCCAAGCCGGGGCGAATCCGCTGACCGTACACTATGAAACCTGTCCACACCTCCACGCGTCCATCGCCCGTATAAAAAGCGCCGGGGTGGAGGCGTTTGTTTCATTGAATCCGCACACCCCGGTTTCTCTCCTCGAAGAGATCCTACCTTACGTGGACGGGGTTTTGATTATGAGCGTGAATCCGGGATTCGGAGGCCAGCGATTCATTTCCGGAAGCTTCGAGAAGATACGAAAATTGGCGCGTATGCGTGAAGCCGGAGAGAATTGGTTTCTCATCTCCGTGGACGGGGGCGTGAACGATGACAACTACCGGGAGCTATGCGACTGCGGAACCGATATACTGGTAGCGGGGTCGGCCCTGTTCCGCGCCGCAGACCCGAAAGCCACGATCCTGAAGTGGAAAAACGGGTAAGGACACCCAAGCGCACCGGAGGATGATGTGGACCTTTCACTAGATAACGTAAAAACCGAGATCGCTCGTTTGAGAGAAGAGATCGAGCGGCACAACTACGCCTATCACGTACTGGCCAGTCCGACCATCTCGGACAAGGATTATGACGAGCTGTTTCGACGACTGCTCGCCCTTGAGCGTCAGTATCCCCAATACGATGACCCGAACTCCCCGACGCGCAAAGTGGGCGCGCCGGTGCTCGAGGGTTTCCGGACCGTTCCCCACTCGACGCCTATGCTCAGTCTCGACAACACTTACAATGAGACGGATATACGGGAATTCCACGGTAGGGTCGTCAGGTTATTAGGTCAGAGTGCGTTCACCTATCTGTGTGAGCTCAAAATCGACGGCGTTTCTTTCGCCGCCCGCTTTGAGGACGGCCTATTCGTTCTCGGCATCACCAGAGGGAACGGGGTGGAAGGAGAGGACATTACGGAACATATCCGACGGATTCCTTCTTTCCCCATCCGTTTGCGACACCCGGAAACCCTGGAGGTCCGCGGAGAGATCTTTATGCCGAAGTCGGCGTTCGCGCAGATCAACGCGCAACGCGAGGAAGAGGGGCTCGCGTTGTTCGCCAATCCCCGAAACGCCGCGGGCGGCACGGTACGACAGCTCGACACCGCCGTGGTGGCTAAAAGAAGGTTGGACGCGTTCATCTACCACCTGTTGGATCCCGAGCGTTACGGATTGAAAACCCAAGCCCAGGCGCTGGACTATTTTAGAGAGCTCGGCTTCAAAACGGAACCTCATCGCGCCCTATGCGCGTCGGTCGAAGACGTGATCGCCTATTGGCGACGTTGGACCGCCCAACGACACTCCCTGCCGTTCGACATCGACGGCGCCGTGATCAAAGTCAACGAATTCGGCTTGCGCGATACGTTGGGAACAACGACCCATTCGCCCCGGTGGTCTATCGCGTTCAAATTTCCGGCGGAACAGAAGGAGGCTCGCGTCCTCTCAGTAGAGTACAGCGTCGGTCGGACGGGTGTTATCACACCGGTCGCGAACCTGTCTCCCGTGGCGTTGGCAGGGACGACGGTCCGACGCGCCTCGCTTCACAATTTTGAATACGTGAGAGAAAAGGACATCCGGTTGGGCGATATCGTGGTCGTCGAAAAGGCCGGGGACATCATCCCGCAGATCGTACGCTCAGTCGCAGAGAAGCGTGTCGGAGATGAAACGACACTCAAACCGCCTGAGCGCTGCCCCGTATGCCAGGGTCCGGTCGGAAAAGAACGGGAAGAGGATGTCGCGATCCGCTGTTTAAACCCCTATTGCTCGGCGAAGTTGAAACGCTCGATCGAAATCTTTACCTCGAGAGCGGGTATGGACATCGAGGGGCTCGGAGAACGTTGGATTCACGAATTAGTGGAAAACGGGCTGCTCAAAGCTCTCCCAGACATCTATCGATTGGATAGAGAACGGCTTATCGCCTTGCCGAGGATGGGCGAGAAGTCCGTCCGTCGCCTTCTTGATGAGATAGAGAGGAGCAAAGGCAACCCGTTACATCGTTTGCTGACGGGTTTGGGCATTCCCTCGGTCGGGGTGAAAACAGCCAAAGAGCTGGCCGCGTCCTTCAAAGACTTGGGAAGGTTGAGGGCCGCGACGGCCGAGGAGCTGTGTCGGTTGGAGGGCATAGGAGAAGAGATGGCAGGCGCGATTCGCGGCTATTTCCAAAACCCCGCCGTCCAACGGATTCTGGACGAACTCGCCGAGGTGGGCGTAAACACGAAAGAACCGATCGAACAAGCCTCCGATCGGTTCAAAGGGCTGACCTTCGTCATCACCGGAACCTTCGAGAACTACACGCGAGATGAGCTCCGGAATCTGATAGAAAAGAACGGAGGAACTGTTTCAGAAAGCGTTTCCAAAAAAACGAGCTATCTGTTGATGGGAGAAAACCCGGGGTCGAAAGCTCAGAAAGCGGCGCTGCTCAATACGCCGATTATGAGCGAAGCGCAATGGCAGGAATGGTTCAAGCGAACGTAATAAGGAGAGTGTGATGAAAGCGCTTTTGGTTGTGGATGTTCAGAACGATTTCTTCTCTCCCGAAGGGGTCTTGTTCAACAGCCGTTTCGCGGAACGGATACCGGAGATCATTCGGGCTATCGGAAAGGCGCAGGACGAAGAGCAGTATATTATCACCACCCAAGACTGGCATAAATCCAATGACCCGGAATTTCGACTCTTTCCTCCGCATTGCCTGCAAAACACGTGGGGGGCCGACCTCCTGATGGGTCTAAAGAGGTCCCTGAACGGGTATCACCGCCATATTCGCATCTATAAACGCTACTTCACAGCCTTTAAGGAAACCAAATTGGACGATATTTTCAAGACCAACCGGATCCAAGAGGTCTCCGTGTGCGGTGTGATGCTCAACATCTGTATCCTCTACACCTGTGAGGACCTTTTCTACCGAGAGATACCGACCACCGTCCTGATGAAGGCATCGGAGGGTCCTTCGGACGAAGTGTCCAAGTGGACCTACGATCAATTGAAATCCGTCTTTGGTGTGACGTTGGCGTGACCTCGCGCGAAAGCCGTTTTCTCCTCATTTTCGACCTCGACGGGACCTTACTCGACTTCGAGAAAAGCGAACGGATTTCGTTGAGAAAAGCGCTCGCGAAGTACGACCGCCATTTGGACGATACGCAGGTGGCCGAGTATAGACGGATTAACGCTGAAGAGTGGCGCCGATTCGAGTCGGGAAGCCAGTCCAAAAATGAAACGACGGTACGCAGATTCCTACGGTTCTTGGCAGAGGAGGGCTTCGAGGAGCTCTCTCATTTAGCGGCCGAGATCAACACAGAATTCCTGACGGCGCTTTCCGAGCTCGCCCTGTACGAGCCCTACGCCTACGAAACCCTGATACGACTGCGACAGCTCGGTTACCGTATGGGTTTGCTCACAAACGGCGTTCGCTGGGTTCAGGAACGGAGGATGGCGCGCTCGGGCCTCAAGCCCTTCTTCACGCATATCGTGACCTCCGAGGAGGTCGGTGTGGGAAAGCCCCACCCGGCGATGTTCTTATCGATACTGGAGCGTTTCCGAGCCAAGCCGGAAGACACCCTGTACATCGGCGACTCCTATGAAAGCGATATTCTGGGCGCACGCGCCGTCGGTATGGCGACGCTGTGGTATCGGAAGGGCTCGGCCGACGACCTCCAAACGGGGGGCGTCCCGGAAAGGGTAAAAGACGATTTTTCCGATTGGCGCACGTTTTTGGGATTATTGGAAGACAGAGAGAACAGGAGATAGAATCCGTGGTCAGGACCACGGGAGAACGGAGGATCGATGAAACCCATTACTGCCAGTATCGTGTTAGGTAGGGGTCATAACCCCTGGGAGAACCTCGCGCTCGAAGAGTATTGGATGCGATACCCACCGAAGGAGAACGTGATCTTTTACCTTTGGCAAAATCAGCACACCATCGTGATCGGAAGGAATCAGAACCCTTGGAAAGAGGTGTCGATGGAGGTTTTCGAGGAAGAAGGAGGAAAGTTGGCCCGGCGACTGTCCGGCGGTGGGGCCGTCTATCACGATCTTGGGAACCTCAATTTTTCCTTTATCGCCGATAGAACCCACTATGATCTCGAAACACAGTTTTCGGTCATCCTGCACACCCTGAGGGGCTACGGTCTCGATGTCCGAATGAGCGGGCGAAATGACATGTTGCTCGATGCGCGCAAGTTTTCCGGAAACGCGTACTATTACCTTGGAGGAAAGGCGCTCCATCACGGAACGATCTTGGTTCACGCGGATTTGGAACGCGCAGGGCGCTATTTGAGCCCCTCGAAAGAGAAGCTGAACGCGAAGGGAGTCGCTTCCGTCCGCTCCCGCATCATCAATCTGCAGGAAAAAGAACCTGACCTTAGTATAGACGACCTCATCTCTAGGCTTCAGGAGACCTTCTTAAACCTCTACTCGCCGGCCACCGTTTCTGATGCTACAGTCGATGTCGACGAGGGAGTACTGCGGGAAATGGTCGGAAAGCACGCTTCGGATTCGTGGCGGTACGGGAACACGCCCGATTTTGAATACACCCGGTCCAAACGGTTCGATTGGGGAGAGGTGGAGCTCTGTTTCCACGTGAGTGAGGGGAGGTTGCTCCGGACAGCGGTCTTTTCGGATAGCTTGTACCCTGATTTCATCGACCGGGTGGGAGCGGCGCTGACGGATATTCCCTTTCGGGTCCCACAGATCGTGGAAGCCATAGGCCAGGTGAACGAACCCGACACCGCCTTGATGAAGACCGAATTGTTGATGTGGGTAAAGACGTGGGACTTATAATAAAAAAGGGGGGTGCCGCAGCCTACCTCACAAAACCCCCCAACAGAACAATGAACCCCTCGCGGCACTTTAAGACCCTCTTTGTTTCACCCCAGCTATCTGCTTGTAAACGGTCTCTCCTAATGAACGTAATGCTTGCTTAGAAGCGGTTTTTGCGTATTCGTCCAAGATCATCTCTCGAAACCAGCTCTGTCCATATGACTCTTCGGTAAGGCCGGTTCTCGGTATCGATCGATCCATATCCTTGAAAATCTGTGATAACAGGATCGACACAAATTCGTTCACGGCCTCTTTCAGTTCATCGTCCTTGGGTTTTTTCGATTTCTCGCATAGTATACGCTCATTATTTTGTACTGCCATTACAGAATTATTAATTTTCATAACGATTCCTTTCAATTCCGACGAGCGGACCCCTTACATCACAATAATTTGCGCGTGTAGCACGCCCGCTTGGCTCATCGCCTGCAAGATACCGATGATATCCTGAGGTTTCGCGCCGATAGATTTCAACGCGCTGACCAGGTTTTCTACGGAGCTGTCCACTCCGGGGTTGTCTCCGGCGGTATACTTCCCGTTTCGTATCGTCACATAAAACCCTCCGTAGGCCACGGTGAAATCTTCGACACGGACGCCGCCTCCCATAACGACGGTGCCGGTTCGCTCGTTGACCACGATCTTGGCGACGACATCCGGAATGACCTCGACCTCTTCGATGATGGATAAGAAGGTGATCACATCGTCGAAAAAGACGTCGGGCACTGTCACTTTGATGGTGGAGGCGTCCATCGCTTTTGAGATGCGCTCTCCGAATTTCGTGTCGATCGCTTGTGAGACCCGAGCCGCCGTCGTGATGTCCGGATTCGAGAGTAGGAGGCTGACGGATTTAGCGTCGACGATCTGTATAGGGATTTCTTTTTCCACGATAGCGCCGCCCGGGATAGTGCCAACGACCGTATAACGCGGTTGAAGGTTGATCGACGCCTTGATGTCTGCCCCACCTAAGCTGATCTGACCTTGCGAGACCGCGTAGACGACGCCATCGGCCCCGTACAACGGAGTTTGCAGAAGAACGCCGTTGGCCAGGGACTTCGCGTCTCCGATGGAAGAGATTTGAATGTCCAATCGCATACCCGGTTTGAAGTAGGGGGGAATATCGGCTGTGACGATCACGATCGCCGCGTTTTTGGACTTTAAGTCTTGGTTCGAGATCGATATGCCGAAGTTCTTCAGCATATTGCTGATCAGCGTGGAAGGGACGGTTCCGGAGTCTCCACTGCCGTTGAGCCCGATCACGACTCCGACGCCAAACAGCTGGTTGTCTCGCGCACCGCGGAATCGCGCGATATCCTTCAAACGCACCAAAGCGCCGAAGGACAATAGAGAGACGAGCATCAGGACAACCACACACGCGAAAGGTTTTTTCATCCTCTGTCACCCGCTTTAAAAGATAATTTTGGATAAGCCCGACAAGATGTAGCTGACCCAGCTTTGCTCGGAGGGATCCTGAACGAAGACAACATCACCGTTGTACCAGATTTTCGCATTCGCGATCTTGAATGAGTCGATCGTGTTGCTCGCGGAGACATCCCCCGGCCTCACGACCCCCTGGATGATCAGTTCCCGCCGATCTTGCCCCACCTTCACCTCTTTTTTCCCTTCCAACGTCAAGTTCCCGAATCCGTCTATTTCGGTGATGACCGCAGCGATCTTCGCCCGTATCTGTTGCTCTGCGGTGTTGTTCGTTTTGGCGGTGGCTGCGGAACCGGTGTCGGGCACCGAGGATGGAAGGAATTTAAAGAGGTCGACATTGCTGATGTTTTTTATAATAGATAAGGTCGACGTGATCAGGCCTTTGGACTTGTTTTCGGTCGAATCGCTCTGAGACAGATCCACCGTTTCCGTGATGAGGATCGTGACGATATCCCCCACTTTGAACGCTTTGTTGTCGCTGTACAAATTGCGAAACTTCTCATTGTTCGAGGAGGACCAGAGAGAAAACCCGAAACAAGGGGCAATCAACAGCAACATTAACGCGACAGTGCCAATTTTCTTCATTAGAACCTCCGCTCTCAGTGAAGCCGTAACACGGGACCTTCTTCGACGATTCCGGTCAGCAAGGCGCCGGTTTCGACATTCCTCGCTTGGATAACCTCTCCGATTTGCGCGTCCTTTAGAGCCTCCACCAGGCCCTTGACCTCCACACCGCCGATCCTCACCACCGCGAAGATCACCTGCCCCGCCTTCACGTACGGGGGATTCGCGATCATTGTGCCTTCTATCACCGCGCCGGATTTAATGAAGGCCTTGGCCACTTTCGGAAAGGAAACGCCCTCCACAACCGGATCCCGGTAGTCAAAATAGTTCAAAGGCTTGAAAACCACCGCGTCGGATGAAAAACTTTCCTTGTAACTGATATTTCTACCAGCCGTGGCTAAATTCCTAATCCAGATGGGTTTCACTTTCCCTGTCCAGCGTGTGGCCGGTGAATTCACAGGCGAGTCGGCGACGATTTTGACGAAGTACTCGCTCTTGCCGAATTTCGTGAAGGTGAGGTCCCAGGGTCTATCGGAGAAGACAGAGGGTGGCTCTATCGCCAATTCCAGATGAAAAGCCTCCGGCGGAATCGCAACCGACCAAGTCTCCGACAGGAAAGCCAGCGTGAGCGTCTCGAGTCGGCTCTTCCATTCATTCGGGCTTAAGAACGTCTCGGCAGGGATGTCCACAGTTTCGGTCGCCCCAGTCAAAGGGGGCGCGGCTCCCCAGGACGAAGACGTCGGGGTCAGACCTCTCGAGACCGTGATCGTCTCCGATCGTATGATCGGTTCGATCTCGGGAAAGTAGAGCGCGATCTTCGCGCGGAGGTAATCGGATTGAAAAACCAGCGTCTTACCCGGCAAGGGGGCGAACCCAAACACGATAGTCCGGAGTTTTTCGGAGAGCTCCGGACTCGGAATGCTTTCTATGTCGAAGAAATCGGCGAAGTAAATCCGGCTTTGATCGTAAGGTAGGAGTATGAGGGGCTTTACGTCGCTGGCGAAAAGGCCGGCCCACAACACCAGCAACAAGAGGAAGCCGCAGAACCGGCAGCGATTATGGCTCGAAGGAGGGATCACAACTGCATGCGCATAATCTCGCGGTAAGCGTCGACGATCTTGTTGCGGACTTCGAGAGTCAAGCGTAAGGACATGGCCGCTTTTTCCGCCGAAATCAGCACATCGTGGATGTTGCTGAGCCTTCCGGCCGCAAACTCATCGGCCGCGCGTTCCGCTTCGTACTGGTCCGCGTTCGTTTCTTCGAGAGCCTGCTGTAGAATTTTCATAAAGTCCGGCTCTATTTCGGACTTTTCCGCTTGTCGCGGCGTTTGTCCGACCCGGGACACCCTCTGTATCGGGTTCGCGCTTCCTATCTTACCTATGGGGTCCATCGATTGCGCCATGTTTAACCACCCTTCCCTATCTGTAAGGCAGCGTTAACAAATGATTTTGTCGCATTCAGCGCCGTCACGTTCGCCTCGTAGGAACGTTGGGCGTTGATTAAATCCACCATTTCGCGTAGGACGTTCACATTCGGCATCTGGACGTACCCTTCCTCATTCGCATCGGGATGTGAAGGATCGTATATCCATCGAAAGGGGCGCTTGTCCGCTTCTATCGCGGCGATCTCGACCCCCCGCATCGCGTCGGTCTGCGCTCGCACGTTGCGATAGCCGGCGTCGTGTATCGCGGATTCGTAGACTTCCCTAAACACGACCGTCTTCCTTCGATACGGACCACCTTCATCGGAACGGGTAGTTTCCGCGTTCGCAATGTTGCTCGCGATGACGTCCAAACGCGCCCTTTGAGCGGTTAAGCCGGACGCGCTGATGTTAAGGGTTCGAAAAACGTCCAGCATTAGCGGGTTCCCTTCAACACGATATTATACCTGACGATGTTCAAATCCATGAGCCGGGTTAAGGTCTGGTATCGGAGCGTATTCGCGGACAAAGCGGCCATTTCTTTGTCGATATCCACGTTGTTGCCATCGTTGGTGATGACGGTATTTTTAATGCGCGTGAGGTCGGGCTCGACTCCGTCGAGGGAGACCGGATAGTTCGGGATGTGCCTCACACGGGAGGTTTTAAGGCGAAGCTCATCGCCGGCCAGCGCCTTTTTGAAGCTATCCTCGAAAGAGACCTCCCGCCGCTTATACCCGGGGGTTTCGGCGTTGGCGATATTGTGGGCGTATACTTCGTTCCGCAAACTGGCCACATCCATCGCCAGCGGTAGAGTCGTGAAGTTCGTGTTGTACAATCCCGCCATCGTTCCCTCTCCTTTCGGTTCTCTAACCCATCTTTCTACAGCTTCCCCCCCTTTTCCTTTTCTTTTTTCTCTGCAAATTCCCCCAAAATGCGGGGACGGACGAACTCGGTGGTTTCTTCGTCGACTCTGTCTATTTATTTGACAAAGTACGTCATATATGGTATAATGTCGTACGAAGTGACAGACTTCGTCATTTAAAGGCACAAGAAGGGAGTTCTGATGACCTACGGCGAAAAACTCAGAAAACTTCGGATGGCCCTTGATCTGACGCAAGAAGAGGTGGCCATACGGGCAGATTTAGCGAGGAGTTTCATCTCGCAAGTGGAGACAGACAAGACATCGCCGACACTGGACAACCTTGAACGTATTTTGAAAGCGGTCGGTTCGACGCTCCAAGCCTTCTTTTCCGAAGAGGAGGAAGAGAAGGTCATCTATCGGAAATCGGAAGAGGTCCCCTTGTACGACCAGCCGGTGGGAGTGCAGACCACCTTATTGATGAACGAGGTTGAAAATAAAAAGATCGACGCGTTGCTGGTGACGCTGAAACCCGGGAGTAAAACAGACGAGGAGGACTACCACTCCGGCGACGAGTTTGGGTACGTTTTGGCTGGAACGATCCACCTCATCCTAGACGGCGTGGATTACCAGTGTGAAAAAGGAGACTCCTTTTATTACCGCGCCGACAAGAAACACAGCGTTATGAATCAAGATCCAACGGTCAAAGCCAAGTTTCTCTGGATAAAAATAGATTAGCCTATCAGAAAGGAGTTGATACCCATGAAAGCCTTGGGGAAACACTTAATAGCCGAATTCTATGATTGCGACGCCGAGACCTTGAATGATGTCCACAAGGTCGAGGAAAGAATGAAAAGCGCGGCGTTGGTCGCCGGCGCCTGTATCGTCGATTCGAGTTTTCACCAGTTCTCTCCTTATGGAATCAGTGGCGTTGTAGTTATTTCAGAGTCGCATCTGTCGATCCACACTTGGCCGGAATATGGGTACGCGGCAGTCGACGTCTTCACTTGCGGCGATCACGTGGACCCTTGGGTCGCTTTCGATTTTTTGAAGAAGGCCTTTGGGGCGCAACGCTTTCTGATCGACGAGTACCAAAGAGGGAACTACAAAGCTCTGGGCATCTCGGAAGGGGCATCCTATAAGGCGGTTGAAGCCACGGCTTGATATCGTCTTCAAACCGCCTTATTTCTGGCCCAAACACTCGAATAAAACAGAGACTGGAGGGTTTCACATGAACCTAAGCGAAAAAAGCCCGTTCTATTTCCGAGAGGTCTACCACGATAAGAAATGTTTTTTGGAGTTGACCGTATTGCGTTGGGTCCACTCTCAGACCACCCGTTTTCAGAAGATCGATATTTTCGACACGCCCTCGCACGGGCGTGTCTTCGCCTTGGACGGCATCGTGCAAACGATGGAGCGTTGGGAGTTCATGTATCACGAGATGATCGCGCACGTGCCGATGATGATCTGTGAACGGCCGAAGCAAGTGCTCGTGATCGGAGGAGGAGACGGCGGAACCGTACGAGAGGTGCTCAGGCATCCCTCCGTGGAAAGGGTCGTCCTGTGCGAAGTCGACCGGGAGGTCGTGGAAGCGGCTAAGACCTATCTGCCGACCTTGAGCCACGCCTTCTCCGACGAACGCCTTTCCTGCGTCTTTGCGGACGGAGCGGAGTATCTGAAAGGGTCTCCTCAAACTTGGGATGTGATCATCATCGATTCCACCGATCCGACGGCAGGCGAAGGCGGCAATTTGTTCACAGAATCCTTCTACGCGCTGTGCCGAGATCGACTCCTGCCCAAAGGCGTCTGTGTGGCCCAAACGGAGAATCCGATCTATGACCGCGAATGGATGCGAACGGCTTACCGCCGTATCGCAGGGGCGTTTCCAACCGCGGGCGTCTACCTCGGATTCAGTCCGCAATACCCGTCCGGGTTCTGGACTTATAGCATCGGCTATCGTTCGGAAGAAGGACAGAGCGCGCCAGACTTTTACCGGCTGTCCCCGGAAAAGATGCGGCGAATCCCCCCTCATTTGCGCTATTATACGGCTGACGTCCATCACGCCGCCTTTCAGATTCCGCCCTTCCTGTCCGACTATTTGGCCTGATCCGCCCAGCCCTTATCCTCAACAAAAAAAGAACCCATATCGGGTTCTTTTTTTCTGTGCAGGCGCCCTTATGTGATCAGAATCAGTCGTTGGGCCATCGTCGACGGTGGGCTCCGCTATCACACGGCCGGGTAGACGCCATTCTCGACTGTGTCCGCGATCGACTCGTCTATACCGATGCGTCCGTAGTACTTCTCTTTCAAAAAGTTCAGTGCCAAGTCTCCGAACAAGGCGATGCTGAGCAGCTCTTCTTCTTTTTCCACGAAAGACCCCAACATCTTGCGCAGCTCCGGCAATTGGGGCGGTATCAGGTCGGCGGGTCGACAGTCGATCACCTCGGAAGGGTCTTTGACGATCACGCGTTTTAGGTCGGGATCGATGTCAGCCGGCGGTTTTCCGTAGTGGCCTTTCACATACTGCTCCGTCTCTTTCGTGATCCGTGAGTACCGTTTTCCCGTCAACACGTTCAGTACCGCCTGTACGCCCACGATCTGACTGGTCGGGGTGACGAGCGGGGGATACCCGAGGTCTTTGCGCACCGAGGGAATCTCCGCCATCACATCGTTTAAGCGATGCATCGAGTTTTGCTTTTTTAACTGGCTATAGAGGTTGGAGAGCATACCACCCGGGACCTGGGACGAGAGCACCCTCAGATCGGTGTGCTTGATGTTGACGTCGTCGGTGGCGTGTTTTTGGCGTACGGTCTCGAAGTAATCGGATATCTCCAGAAAGTGTTCGGGATTTAAGTGGCAACGGGTCTGCGGGTATTCTTTGAAGCTATAATAGAAGCTCTCCACGGCTGGCTGAGAGGACGCCCCGGACATAGAGGAACAGGCCGTGTCGAACAGGTCAGCCCCCGCCTCGAATGCCGAAAGATAGCTGAGTTCGCCGGTTCCCACTGTGCAGTGTGTATGCATTTCCACGGGGATATCTTTTTTGGATTTGATCATCTTGACGAGGTCGTAGGATATCTTGGGAGTCAGCAATCCGGCCATATCCTTGATACAGATCGAGTTCGGTTCGTACGTCAGTATGCGGTCGACCAGAGAAGAATAGTATTCCAACGTATGGACGGGGCTGGTTGTAAAACAGATACCCACTTGGATATGCCCCTTGTACTTTTGGGTGTACGCGATAGACTTTTCCAAGTTTCTTAGGTCATTGAGCGCGTCGAAGGTTCGGATGCGATCCAAACCGTTCTTGATCGCCCGCTTCACGAACAGTTCCAAGACGTCGTCCGCGTAGTTTTTGTAACCCACGATGTTCTGCCCTCGGAGCAGCATCTGAAGTTCGGTGCGTTTGATGTTTTTTCGTATGGTTCGGAGTCGCTCCCAAGGGTCTTCGCCCAAAAAGCGTAAGCAGCTGTCAAAGGTCGCCCCACCCCATACTTCCAGGGATTGGTAGCCAGTTTGGTCGATGGTCTTCAGGATCGGAAGCATCTCTTCTGTGCTCATCCGAGTGGCCAACAAAGACTGATGCGCGTCTCTTAAGGTCGTATCGACAAAGTACACATCTCTCATCGTCTTCTCTCCTCATAGGTCGGTGTATGGATAATTTAGTCTCTTCACTCCTCAAAGAAAGCATAGCATAAATATGTTTCAATTCTGAAGGTGCGTTGGTAGGAGCGCGTGTCAGTCCGAAGTTAGCGCGCTACGAACCAAGCTCCGCCCTCACGCCTACTAAAGGCCAGCGCCACAATCTAAGCGGGAGGTCGTTTATAATCCTCTCCCCGTTAAGATACCCTCTTTGCGAGAGGAGACGTTTGGCGCCAGGGTTAGGACAGCTTTTCAAAGATATAGAACTTCAAATAGTCCGTTTCGAAGATATTCAGTACCACGGGGTGGTCCGCGGGTTGACCTCCCCTGTAGACAAGGCGAAGGCGCGCCCCTACGTCTGTGGCCGCGGAGTACATCATCATCTCGAATTCTTGCCTGGAAACAGCTTGAGAGCAAGAAGCGGAGACCAAGTACCCGCCTCGTCTCAAGGCTTTCAACGCTCGAAGGTTGATCTCTTTGTACCCCCGCAACGCGTTTCCTTTTGAAGAGCGAGACTTAGTGAACGACGGGGGGTCTAAAACGATGATATCGGCCTTCTCGTTGCTCTCTTCCCAGGCACGCAGGATATCGAAGGCGTTACCTTCGTGAAAAGAAGCGCCGCTCAACGCATTCAAACGTAGGTTTTCTCGGCAGTCGGCTATCGCGGTCGCAGATTGGTCGACGAAGGCGACACGTTTCGCGCCGTTTTGCAGCATCCGGAGACCGAAGTTGCCTGAGTTGGAAAAAACGTCCCACACGACCTTTCCGGCTGGGAAGCAGAGAGAAGCCGCGATCACGGCGTTTTCGAGTTGGTCTATATAAATCCCCGTTTTCTGCCCTTCGCTCGGAGAAACCGAGAACCGTAACCCCTGATACGAGACGCTAAAAGGCTCGGGAAATTCTCGCCCAATCCAACCATTCAACGGCGTCACCTGCTCCTTCGCCAGCGCGATAGGGTCGCTTTTATCGTAAAAGAATCCTTCGGGAAAGCGCTCGCGAACCGCGTCGATGATCTCGGAACGGAAGCGATGCATCCCAGCCGTATTAAATTGGAAGACAAACACGTCTTCCAAGCGGTCGATGATGAGCCCGCTCAGATCATCCCCCTCGCCGAAGACCAGACGGCGGACCGTAGACCGCGGCGTAATGGCGTTTCGGTAATCGATCGCTTCAGCGATGCGCTTGAAAAAGAAGTCGCGATCGATCCGCTCATTTCTACGGGTGAGAATCCGTGCGACGATCTTCGAGTTCGGGTTGACGTATCCGCGCCCTATCCACTGCCTCGAAAATGAAAAGACATCGACTGTATCACCAGGCGTGATGTCGCCTTCGATTCGTTCTATTTCATTGTCGTACACCCACGGATGCCCGTTGGCTAACCTGGGGGACAGCAGTCTTTTCAAGATGATTCGTGCGTCCATATCCGGTCCTTTCTCAAACCTGTGTAGAACGGTTAAATGCGCACTTTCGGCTGGGAATTTCCTATACATTCCCGAAGTCGGACTATTGCCGCGACACCGGATGGCCAGGGAGTGATCCGATCGCAGTTTCGCGTCTTTAAAAGGGCCTCCTGCGCTCCCTCAACGTTTTCGCGCGCGAGCCCGTCCGAGCCGATCGAAACTCCGAGGCGACCCGTTCTCTAATCGACCAAAAAGCGCGGTGTCAGCGTGGAAACTTTCCTGTGCCTATCGGTACCGGCCGATTATAACACACCTTTCATTGAGTGTGGGTATAATATCAAGGTGCAACGAAAAATAGAAAGAGGAGGAGATCGGCCTTTTGCCCTTTTTACGCCGCGATGATCGTGTGTGTTATCGCGGGGTAAGTGGTTTTTACGACCCCGCGATTCGCCCTTTACCTTTTTACGCCACGATGGCTACGTGGACTAAAAATCGAGCGATCGATTCTGGCCTTGTTTCTCGATGACACCTCATAACTAGACACACCTTTCATTGACAACTCGGATATAGACCTGTATAATTGTACGAACAGCGTTCGAATATCCTTCGAGAAGGTGAAAAGGTGGAAGCCTCCCTCCGTGAACAGATGCGATGGGTATTCCAGATGATCACTCGCGCCTTGGTGACGGGACAGATCAGCTTTCGAGACGACCCACAACTCTACTCCTTGTACTTCGAGAATCACGACATACGCGATTCGGTCCGGCTTTTCGCACAAGAAGCCAGGCTGTTGGTTCGGGAAGACACCCAAGCGATCTATTTTTTTTGCGCCCAAGAGAGTCCGTTCACGGTGAAAAAGACGGAATTCTTTAAACAGGTCTCCTTTCCCTCAAAACGATGGCCACTGTTTGAGGTCATCACCGCGTGCCTTTTTCTACGATTTTTCGAAGAAAACGCGGAGTACGTGGTTTTGTCCGAAATCCTAGAGCGCCTTCAAAAATTAAAGGAGAAAGCGCGCCCCGAATCGCCTGACCGTTCTCCCAAGAAGCAAGATGCGGCCGCGGTGCGTTGGATGACCGACTGGGAAGGACTCCCGGAGGGGTTTTTTCGGCCAAACGACTGGAGCGTATACAAGAGCGACTCTCAGGTCGGACTGATCGTTAAAACCGTTCAGGTGCTCAAAGAACAAGGGCTCGTCGCGGAATACGAGAATCAGTGGACGGTCATACCGACGGGAAAAGCGCGCGCGGTGTACGGAATGTGGAGAGAAGAGGGCGCTTGGAACGCTCTAGGCCTCGGAGATACCGAAGATGCCTGAGCTTAAGGGATTTCGGGTTCTCAACCTCGCCTATGGAGAGACATTTGTCATCCCCGACCTCACCCTCGATTTCTTCGGGCGTAATACCCTCATCCTTATGCCTAATGGCACGGGTAAAACCTATCTGCTCTCTTGTTTCTTCCAGACGGTCCTTCCGGGCGCTCACACGCCGTCCCGAAGCGTGGAGGATCTGTTCTCGAGATGTACCGGAACCTCCCATATCCTCACGGCTTTTTCAATCGAAAAAGAAACGGTTTTCCTCGGCTTTTGTACCCGAAAGAAAACGGATCGGACGTATTTCAATTGGACGCTACGACTCGATGAACCGTGCGACATCGATGCGCTGCCGATGCGGAGGGGTGAGTCGGTGCTCGATTACGATGAGCTCCCTTTGCTTCTGAAATCCCTGCACAAAGACAGATTCACCCTCTTTCGACAAGAGGCACGGCCTGCCTACGAACAGCAGTTGGAACGATATGGATTGGGGACGGAGGAGTGGCGGTTGATGCGCGCTTTCAACCTTTTTTTAGAAGGCGCGCTACCCGTGCAAGAGGTATTGCCCGGCGCTTCCGACAGACTCCTCGATCCGATGGTCTTTCCTTTAGTCGAAAAGCGCCTAAAAATGGACGGATTAGACCCCCGAGAGAGGGTGGACGCCTTTTTTTCGTCCCAGAACGCGATAAAGCCAAGCGCGACCGCAGGTTCTGTCCTCGCGCTGAAAGAGCGGCTCCAATCCCGGTTATCTACGCTGGATGACTTTCGAGAAGCAAAAGAAGAGCTGAATAACGCGGTTTACTCTCTTCGCACGATACAGGAGTTCACCCATAAAGAGATACGGAAAGCGAAGGCCGAGTTGCATCGGCTAGGGGCCCGACTCGTCGCTTTGGTGGAGGAGGAAGCTCAGTGCGATCGAAATCGTCAAGTGCGGGCTCTGCAAGAAAGTGTCGAAAAAAAAGCGGAGCTTGAGCGAACGGAAACCCGGCTGGTCGGCCTTATCGAAGAAAAGCAACAAAAGATCGCGCTCCTGTACGAAACCTTACGCCGACGCTTGACAAGCGAACCTGATCCTCATGATTCCGATTGGCACACCGATGCCTCGCTCGAAAGCCGAAAGCCCGTGTCGGTTCCTTGGGCGTTGATGGCCAAACATCATCTGGAATCGCTTCTGGAAACGGTTAAGGCCCATCAAACCGAGAGAGAAAGCGCCTTGCGCTCTTCTTGGGAAATCTTGTCGATACAGCAGCGCTGTGTCGCCCTTCAGGAACGCTACGAAAGGTTGGGAGGGTTGACGCGCTTCCAAAAGATCGGGTACGAAAAAGAGAGGGCGCGCGCCGCGTTGGAACGAAATCGACGGAGACAATCGATACAAAAGGTCTTGAGAATAAAGCTTCGCCAGAAACAACGCACCCTCGAGGGCGACCTAGAACGTCTGAAGGCCCAGCTCGCCGAGGTCGATCGGAACGCGGAGGGAATCCAAAACTATCGCGAGTTCGCTCAAGCGCTAACGGTTTTGGAGGGCGCGCGCCCCCTACCCCTCTTAGCCGAGCGGTTGGTGGAGAAGCGAAACCGTATGTGTGTTCGGATAGCGGAAGAGCGTGGGGAGATTGAACGGCTCGATCGTCTGGACGCGAAAGAGGCCGAACCGATCGGCGCGCGGCCCCCAAAAGAAGTGGAAAAGCTATCCGCAGCCCTCGAGCGCAACGGCTTTTCCGGTTTCGAAAAGGGGGCGGATTGGATTGGGAGTGGAAAAAGCGACAACCCGTTTCTTTCCTTTTCACTGATCACGGAATACCCTTTGGAGATGGACCAAGCGCTATCTCGCCTACCCTTTGAGGACTTCCCTACCTTCCCGATCCCGGTTTTATCCGTCAGAGAGGCGACGAACTTGGCCGAGGCAAGCGAATACCGGACGATGATGCGACTGAAATTGCGGTGGGTGCCTTCCCTAACGGAGCGGGCGCTCCAACTCCGCCTCAGCCCGGGTATGCGCGCCTTCGCAGAAAAGGGCCCCGTTGTCGGATCGGACTTAGCCCATTGGCTGCAGGCCCGCCGGGCCAGTATACGCGCTCGGATAGAAAACCTCGAAGGGACGTTGAAAAAAACCGAGCGTCAACTGGAGCGCTTGGCCTATTTCATACAGGCAGTCGGTTCAGATCCGGAGGTCGCCCGAGAGACCCTCGCTGAGAAACGCTCTCTCATAGAAAAAGACCTATGGCGGGTATCCAAAAGTCTCGGCGACCTCGGAGAGAAAATACGCGCCTCGAGACTGCTTTCTACATCCCTAGACGAAGAGGAACGGGCTCTACAACAAAAGATCGAGACGCTCGAGAGAGAAGAGTGGGAATGGTCGCAGCTTTCCTCTGAGATCGATCAGGCCTGCCAGGTGCCGTTAAAGGACTTTTCACTCTTTTGCCTATCGATCCAGAAACGTCTCGCCGAATGGGACGCGAAGGTTCAAGAAGCGGAACGGGTAATAGGAGAGAGCCTCGAGGAGTTAAGAAACCCTTGGCTTTCTTTGGTCGCCCGAGAAGGACAAGCCGCGCTTACGACTGTCGAAGAACAGCCTGAGGCGCTGTGGGAGATCGTTGCGCGGATCCGCAGCCTCGAGAGTGAATTACGAGAACTTTTACAGGAGCGGGCGGTCCTCCAGGCGAGGAGCCCCGCGCTTCTCGATTCTAGCCTCTCTCCTAACCTATCGCGCGCGATCGAAAGGGGGTCTCAGGAGGACCCACTTTCTCAGACCACGGAGACGCTCGAAACCTTGGGAAGAAGGTTACGAGAGATCGAAAAAGAGCGGCAAGAGATCGCACAGGAGACAGCTGAAATAGTAGAGACGCTGCAGCGACTGGAAACCCTCGCGCAACGACAGCGCATCTTTCTGGCGGGCAAAGAGTCGTCAGAAAAAAAGTATATCTCGGGTCTCCCCCAAGTCTTCTTAAAGAGCGACCTACACGGCCTTTGGACGGAAAAGGAAGCCGTATGTCTCAAACAACTGTATGCATTGGATCGACAACAGGCAGCTTTGGACGAGGATTGGGCCGATCTGAAAAAGGCCTTAGACCCCACCGAAAGCTGGGAAGAGCCCGTTCTCGACAGTCCGGGAGAAGAAGAGCTCGAAGGCGGCAAAACAGTTGTCACGCGTCTGCTACACGGGCTAAAAAGGCGGATCGACGCAGAGCGAGCGGAAGAAAGAAGGGCCCAAAGCGCGCTGTCGTGTTTTTCTAGAGAGATTGGCGACGCGATGGAAGTCGTGAACGCGCACCTGAGGGAGATCGCGCGTTTTTCGAAACCCGAGCTCGAACGGGCGCCTTTGCTCGAGTTCTCGCTTCCGAATAAGACGCGGGAAGAGTACGACAAGAGCTTTTCCAGTCGGCTCGCGGAATACATCGCCCTTCAACGGGCGAGGGGGCAGGAGATTCGCCTACAGTGGCCCTTGCGAACCCTTTGGGAGTTCTACCACGACGAGCGGTTGGAAATCCGCATTGAAAAGCCCCCTTTCACGAGGGAGGGAGAAGGCAAGCACGCGTGGAAAGAGGTAGAGAAATGGTCGACTGGAGAAAAGATGGCCGTCTACCTCGCGCTGTACGCTTCCCTATTCGCCTGGTGGAAGGGGCAGACGCCGAACACGAAACCCACCTCGTTCCTCATTCTCGACAACCTGTTCGGGCACATCAATACCGAAACGCTACTAGAAATCCCTATGCGGATGCTCTACACCCACAAGTTTCAAATCATCGGCTTCACCTCATCGGCGGAACCCTTCCTGTTCAAATACTTTCCGAAATGGATCGGCCTCAGCCCCCAAGAAACCGATCACTACAGTTTTTTCTTGCCCTTTCACGTTGAAAGATAAAACCTCATCGACGCTTCCGGGAGCGCAATCGGAATACCGTTGAAGCTTCGGATTTTCGTTTGGCGAGTTTTCGCTGGGAACGCCTGGAAACGTCTGGGAACGCCGATTTTTAAGAGAGTATTGCAGTAAGCCCAAGTAGAGCATTGGGAGTCAATGATAGAGTTCTGAACGAGTATATCTTAAGGCTTGCAGTTCCCACACGGCCTATAACCCGCAGCAATTGCTTCTTCCCGTGTGTAAAAATATACTCGGTTACTTTCATCAGGCAACGAACTGCAGGTTAAACGATGGAAGACTTTGGTATTTTTGTTTCCGATGTACTGGTATTTTTTAGATGTGCTCGGAATTGATGCGGGACTTGCCTGTTGGACTGTAGGCATCGTTGTAGAGACGGCAGCTGCTCCCCAAAGACCATACCCGTTTTCTCGAGCTTTCTCCTGCGCATCAGAAAACATCACCATGTAATCTTCACGGAAGGAAAAATCTGAGCACGCGTACCCATACCCGTTTTCTATGATGGCAAGGTTGGCCAAAACCCATTTTCCATCATCGCCTTTCCACCACAAATAGGCCAGAAGCTGGTTATTTACATCTCTGGGATTCCGGTCATAGCTCAGATAGACCTCCTGACCATCCTTACAGAGTTTTTTCAGAAAGTCGGAAGCCTCTTTGCCGAATGCTTCAACAGTTTTGGTAGGATGGACAGTCTCTTGTGTGGCCACTCCTATTAGCCTCACCGATTCAGTTCCTGAAGCTAATGATACTTTTACCGTGTTTCCGTCTACGACACTCACTACGCGAGCAGGGGCTGGTGTAATTACCCTGTAAGATAGATCCATCGGAATGAGATAGGTGTAGGAGTATACGTAAGCAACCCCATTCCGCGTCAGGCCGAAAGCAAAAGACAAAAAGAATACACAAAAACAGATACAGGAAATGATCGTTTTTTTCATTCAACACCTCCGGTTAGTACATCCTCCAAAAGAATATACCAATTCCTCGCGTGGGAATAATATAGGGATCTCACAATTTGATAATAATTCAACTTGTGCGTGGTCATTACAAAAACGAGAAAAGCGAAAAACTGAATGAAATCGGTCTTTGAAAAGAAAGCGAACAAGGAATAAGGAAAATCGGTACCCCATCTCAAATTATTAAGTGTGAACAAAATAACAAGGAGGAGGGGTACCGACATGACTATTGTACCACTAATAAGACAGGTTGTCCAGGAAAGGTTCGGAACGTTTTTCGACAGCATCGAAAACTTTTATCTGAAGAACTTTCTTATCCTTATCCAAGGCTTACTCACGAATTCTTATACGAGTATAAGCGCTATCGCGGCAGATGAACACTACAGCGTCTCCCATACCACACTCTTCCGCTTTCTTCAATCTCACGAGGAGTTCTGGGCAACGATGAAAAACCTCTTGTTCTCGCTCTTCAGAAGACAGATGGTGGGGGAAGGCACAAGCCGACAACGCCACATTCTGGTCATCGACGACACTCAGATCGCTCGCCGAGGGAAGTTGATACCGTTTGCTTCCAAGCATTATGACCATTGCGACAATAGGTTTATCCTCTCTCAGGTCATCCTGACCATAGGTGAGGTAAAGAACAAGGTCTTCCAACCGTTGGAGATGCTCTTTGCTAAACCTTCAAAGGAGGAAGGCGAACCCTATCGCTCTAAGATAGAGATGGCCATATCCTGGCTCAAAGATCATTCCATACGCGGCGCGATAATCATCGCAGACAGCTGGTACACCAAACATTAGGACAAAACCTTACTCATTGCAGACTATTTTATGTCATTAAATTGGCTGTTTCGATTTTCGCTGTAACCTATTTCTCTCGGCCTTCTATAAGAACAACTGAATCCTTTTTCTCTGAGTGCAGGTATTCAAAGGCTTCAAAGCGTTTGTTGGTTACGTTGTTACTTCCACGCACAGGATGAGTAACAGAAAGGACAGGGCGATAAGCGCAAGGAACGTATCGCGCCGTCGCGAAAAGAAGAAGCGCTTACGCCGCGATGACAATGAGGGTTATCGCGGGGTAACCAGCGGGCTGACTTCAGAACCCAACAAATCTTACAATACGCCTTTTGTTTTCTAAGACGCCGATGATGATTACACGGACGAAAAATCGTTCGGTCGATTCTGGCCTTGTTTCTGGAGCGCACTCCATAACTTTGCACATAAGGCCTATCAATTCGCATTCAAGTCTTTTGTAGAACTCTCTACATTAAATGTTTCTTTAACTCTTCCTCGTTTTTCATATCAATTAGCTCAAGGCCCAGAGCGTCAAGTTTCTCTATTGTTAGGGTCTTCAGCTTTTCGAAATACTTCTTCGAAGCCTTAGGGAATTTTTTGGATATTTGTTTCCAAAGCAATTCTTCTCTTCCTATTTCCATTCCTTTTTCCATTCCTTTTTCCATTCCCTTTTCTAGGCCTTCTTCTCTGCCTTTCAAAATTCCCTTTTCCATTCCTTCTTGCCTGAGCATATCCGCGATTGTTTGCATCTTTTCGCTCCTTTCTTCCGATACCGTTTTCAGCAGTTCTGACAATTGTTGGAAATACTCCGTTCCCATTGTATCGAACAGGTAGATCATACAGATCTGGAAAAACCGTTCGTTCGCTTCTGTCTGCGGCAATTCCGAAATCGTTACTGTGACTCGGAGCATCACTTCTTGAATCGCTTCTTTTCCCTCGAGCGCTCTCAGCCTTAGTACGTCCAAATAGATTCGAAGCCGTTTCGCCCCTTTGACCTCTTCTTCTCTCAATGACGAAATTTCAAACAGTTCATATTTATAGTCTGGGATGTAGTCTTTCAAGTCCCCGTCCATACGGTCGCTGTTCGAAAAGCGATTCGAAAACCATTGCGGCGCTTCCCATTTCTCTCTCCCTTGGTAGAAGACCACGGGCAGAATCACTGGCAGAGGTCGCGGTACGGTCTTCTTCCATATGGAGGTCATATACCCCAGGAGTTGAAGGTTCACGTGTTTGTCAACCCTGCTTTTATGCTCGAACAGCAGATAGACATACGCCTCTTCCTGTTGCATCTTCACCCGAAAGAGCAGATCGAAAAAGTATTCGGAGAGGTCTTTCTCGAGGTAACTGTCTGTTTCTATCGCTATCGATTCGGAATCGATTAACCGGACGATCTTCGGAGGCAGATAGTGTTGGATGAAGGACTTCGCCGTTTCGATATCTCCCATAACTTCTTTAAACAATTTGTCGTGCGGCTTATCTATTTTCTTCATAGATATCCCCTCCAAAAAAGTTTCATCGGTATTATACCGTAAAGGCGGGATTTCAAAAAGGGAAAGTGCATCAGCCTTTCGTCTTTTTTTGTGCGACGAATACGTTGTATCGCGCCGTCGCGAAAAGAAAAAGCGCTTACGCCGCGATGACAACGAAGGTTATCGCGGGGTAACCAACAGGTCTCCGCATTCCGCCTTTGCTTTTTTAGCCGAGAAAGGCCCGAAAAAAAGCGTATCGCGTCGTCGCGCAAAGAAGAAGCGCTAACGCTGCGATGACAACGAGGATCCTCGCGGGGTAAATAGCACCGCTAACTTGACCCACACTCGCCAGATTCGCAGCTTAGAACACTGTGCTATAATGAGGTGTAACGAAGATATGGAGGAGGGTGTGTAGATGCTAAGGATTCCAAAGAAGCTGAATTTCGCTTTGGAAGAGCAGGTAGGTCCACCCGAACTTTTCGTCGGCCGCCAGAAAGAATTCTCCTGGTTTCTGGGCGGGTGGTACGACAACCTCATCAGAGGAAAGCCAAAGAGTCAGGCGATCGTCGCGCGCAGAAAAAAAGGGAAGACCGTTTTCCTACAGCGGCTGTTCAATGTTCATTGGACTGCTCATAACCCGGAAGTGATCCCGTTCTACTTTACTATACCTGAGATTCGAACGACGCAAGCGGAGTTCGCCAAACTCTTCCTACGCGCGCTGATCAACCAACTGGTAGCCTTTGAAATGAACGAGCCGCAGCTTGTTACGAAACCGGTAGCGTTCGAGGAGATACCGGCCATTACGCAAGACCCTGTGTACCTGGAGTATCATCGCGCGCTGCTCTCGTACGAGAAGATTTCCAACTGGAATATGATGTGGGACAGCGCATCCAGAGCGCCGTCCGAAATAGCCAGCCTCAGAGACTTGCGGATTATCCAGATTATCGATGAATTCCAATACATCAACGAATACGTTGTGGATCAAGGAGGTAAGGTAATCGACACGATGAGTGGCACATACCTTACCCTGGCGGAGCAAAGAAAAGCGCCATTGATCGTCTCGGGAAGCGAGGTGCACTGGTTGCTGCGCATCGTGAATGGTCTGGTTGGTCGGTTCGATAGCTGGAGTATGGAAAACTGGCCGGAAGATGAAGCCAAACAAGCGGTAATACAATACGCCAAACACTATCAGACGCGCGTTGACAAAGAAGCCATCGAACACATCTGGAAGCTCACACAGGGAGATCCGCTGTATATCTCACAATTATTTTCCAGCCGGCACAACGAAAAGAAAAACTTCACCGACCCGCTCGTCATCACAGAAGTGTACGAGAAGGAGATGAAGCAGGGAGGGGGCATCTACGGAACCTGGATGGAGTATATGGCGAAGATCTTCAAAGACGTGAACGAGTCAAACGCTAAACGCATTATTCTATACCTTTTCCAGCAAGCAAGGGAATGCACGCGTGCGGAGATCATCCAAGACTTGAAGCTAAAGGAATCCGAACAACAGGTTCAAGAAAAGCTTCAGGCTTTGATAAAAGCGGATCTCATCAGTCAGGGGAGCGGTTTCTATCGCTATACCATCAGTCGCGATAAAACTTACGAATGGGTATTTCGCGGTGCATTCCAGGAAGAGATCGACCATTTTGTTCCAGATATACGAAGCGAAGCTCTTAGTCAAATGGGGATCCGGAACTACGAAATCGGGCTGTTTGGCGAGTTCAAACTCCGCCGAAAGCTTCAAAAAGGCTTCTACTTGAACGAAATCGCTAAAAATGGCCCTCAGATATGGGTCGATCCTCACCCCATTCAAGAACGCGTACCGAAGAAGATCGAGAACCAAACCTTCGAGATCGACCTCATCGTCGAAAGCGACCCGGAGATTTGGATTGAAGTCAAAACGTTGAAAAAGAAATTCGGAAAGACCCAGCTCCGGCGGATACTACAACTCCATCAAGCGCTTTCCAAAACGGCAAAGGCTCCTATTCTTTTTGTCTACGCGCCAGGCGGCTTCACTAAGGAAGCCTCGGAAGAACTCCAAAAGCACGGTATCCTCTACGGGATGTAAGCGTGCGGGCGCCCTGCTGGAGAAAAAAGTCTCACACAGAAGGCAACGAGGATGTTCCCAGGGAGCGTCGAACTGCTGGGAACGCCTGGGAACACTTGGAACGCCCTGGGAACGCCAACTTTTAAGTTGGCACGGTATCTATTTTCCTAAGAACATCCAGCAAAAAGAAGGATGGTCTCAAAAAGGCAGCACCAAGCTCAATCCGAGCAGGAATCGACCTCACGAACGAGCAAAGATTTTCGATTTGCAGAACTGGCACGGGTTTTCAGGCTCTGAATCTTTTACGGTTTTGTCTCGTCTAAGAAGTAAAGGGGCGGCTAGCAGAGGGCGGGGGCTTTGAGTAAGGATGCGTTTGATTTTTGAAAAGCTAGAAAACATGCCGAACTAAAGTTCGGCGTTCCCAGGGCGTTCCCAGAGAACAGAAAGCAAGTCAACTTGAAAGCTGCCGTTTCCAGAAAGGCATGCCGAACTAAAGTTCGGCGTTCCCAGGGCGTTCCCAGAGAGCAGAAAGCAAGTCAACTTGAAAGCTGCCGTTCCCAGAAAGGCATGCCGAACTAAAGTTCGGCGTTCCCAGGGCGTTCCCAGAGAACAGAAAGCAAGTCAACTTGAAAGCTACTGTTCACAGAAAGGCATGCCGAACTAAAGTTCGGCGTTCCCAGGGCGCTCCCAGAAAAATGTGACACGCAAAAGAGAGAAAGGAGAACGGATATGTCGAGCGATACGCAACAGACGGCGCACAAACAGAGTTTCTTTGTGAAAGGAATGACCTGCGTGACCTGTGTCAAACACGTGGAGCGCGCGATAAAGAAGGTCGACGGCATTTCTTTCGTTTCCGTCAACCTCGCGACGGAATCCGGGTTTGCCTTATCCAACCAAGAAATCCCTTTCGATGAATTGAAAAAGGCCGTATCGAACGCCGGATACGAAATCACAGACTCTGTCGCCCCGGACGCGATGCAAAAACGGTTTCAAGAAGCCGGTCGAAACTTGATCCTATCTTGGGCGGTAACCATTCCGCTGATGGTTATGATGTTCCTTCATATGTCCGGACGCCACGTGCCTGCATTCGAGTACGTTGAACCGCTGATAGCGGCCTTAGTGATCTTCTATACCGGACGCCACACGATCAAGGGCGCGTGGATTGCCTTGATCCATTGGCATTTCAATATGGACACGCTGATCTTTTTGGGATCGGTCACCGCGTTCGCCACGACGCTTCTGGCGCTCGTGGGGTTGAAGATCGCCTCCTTCGGAAGTATCGGCGCGATGATCGTGGCCATCCACCTCACGGGAAGGTACATCGAATCTTGGTTGCGCGATCGAGCCGCGAAAGATGTCAAAGCGCTGATGCAGTTACAAGCGACGGAGGCGCGAGTGAAATCGGAAGACGGGTGGGTGATGGTTCCGATCGAGGCGGTCAAGCTCGATAGCCTGGTGCGCGTCTATCCCTCCGAGCGTATTCCGTTGGACGGAGAGGTGGTCGAAGGGGCCTCTTCCGTCGATGAGTCGATGATCACCGGGGAGTATATGCCCCTGCAAAAACAAACCGGATCGCCGGTCACCGGAGGCTCTCTCAACCTCAACGCCCCCATAACGATCAGGGTGACCGGAACCGGAGAGGACCTTTTCTTATCCCAGTTGATCTCGATGGTACAAGACGCCCAGGGCACAAAAGTACCGATCCAAGCGCTTGCGGATCGGATTACCTTGTGGTTCGTCCCGGCCGTGCTCCTCCTGGCGATTTCGGCCGGGTTGATCTGGTTTTTCCGCTACGACGCTTTAAGGCCGATGTTGACCTCTTTTGAAAAAGCGATCCCTTGGGTCAACGCGAACGCCGACGCCCTCTCGCATAGTCTCTTCGTCTTCGTCGCCACACTCGTGATCGCGTGCCCCTGCGCGTTAGGGCTAGCGATCCCGATGGCCTTGATCGGCGCCTCCTCCCTTTCCGCAAAGAAAGGGCTGATCATCCGAAACGGAGAGGCGATACAAACGGCGGGAGAGATCGGCGCCGTCATACTCGATAAAACCGGAACCCTGACGGTAGGCAAACCCTCGGTGGTCGAATCGTCGGTCCCAGACGAACTGTTACCCGCGATCGCGCAGCTCGAAACGCAATCGGCCCACCCTCTCGCCAAATCGCTCGTGGAATATGCGAAAGAAAAGGGACTCCACCGGCAAGTCGTGATAGACGAAGTACTGGAAACCGCCGGCTCCGGTATCGGTGGAAAGTGGGAAGGCAAAGACCTGTTCGTGGGAAAGCCGACGAGTCTGGAGCCTTATCGCCTATGGGCGGAAAAAGGGTATTCTATCGTCGAAGCGCGGGTCAACGGCGACCCTCTGGGAGCCTTTGCCATCACCGACCCCATACGAGAAGACACAGTCGAAGGGATCGCCGCCCTCAAAGCCTTTGGCCTCAAGATCGTCCTGGCGACGGGGGATCACGAGGAAGCGGCCAAACGGGTGTGCGCGGAGACCGGGATTAGGGATTATAGGAGCCAAATGAAGCCTTCGGAAAAGCTGACGTTGATCCACGAAAGCCGTCACGGCAAAGAGAAGGTCTTGATGGTCGGAGATGGACTCAACGACGGTCCCGCTTTGAAGGCCGCGGATATCGGTATTGCGATGGGCTCGGGAACGGATCTGGCGATAGACAGCGCCGATATCGTCATCGTCCGAGGCGGCATCCCGCAAGTGGTCGAAAGCATCCGTATCTCGCGGATGACCTTCCGGATCATCAAGCAGAACCTGCTGTGGGCCTTCTTGTACAACGTGATCGCCATACCCGCGGCTATGCTCGGGGTCCTGCACCCGGCCATCGGAGAGATCGCGATGGCTTTCAGCTCGATCACCGTCATTTTAAACTCGCTCCGATTAAAGTATCATCGGGATTAGGCACCAAGCGGTGGGAGCCCCGGCTTCCCCCCCGATCGTTTAAACGAGGTGTAAACGAAGCGAGGACCCTCCAACCGTACGGGGACGCGCCTAGCGACCCATAGCCGGACGCGTTTTCTTCTTTTTTCTACCTTTGCCCGTAGGAATGGGTGACGAAGTCCCGCATAGCGACACAATCCTCGTGGGAGAGGATATGGGGCGTACCGAGCAGTGTCGCATAGAGGATGCCTTGGGCGGATTTTTCTAAGACCTCCGCTACCAAGAAGGCCTTATCGATCGACTCCCCGACGCATACGGCCCCGTGATTGGCAATAAGCGCAGCGTTCCGGTCTCCTAACGCCTCAACCGCGTTCTTCGCCAACTCCTCAGTACCGGGCAAGGCGTAGGCCGCGCAGCGCACACCCTCTCCGATAATTTGAACCAGCTCTTCACAGACCGGAGGGATATCTTTCCGCGCGATTGCGAAGGCAATCGAATACTTCGGATGCGTGTGAAGGACCGCTTGAACATCCGGTCGGGCGCGGTAGATCCCCCGATGAAGCGCATTTTCGATGCTGGGTTTGCGATCGCTTTCGACGACCCGGCCGTCCATATCCATTAACACCATATCGCGACCCTCCAGAAGGCTGTATTTCATCCCACTCGGAGTGATTAAAAAATGGGTTGTGTCCACACGTATGCTGATGTTTCCCCAAGTTCCGACTGTCATACCGCTGGTTTCTATACGGTGACAAGCGGCCAATAGTTGTGCGCTGCAAAAATTACGATTCATCTGCCTTCCTCCAATGGGCCCCTCCGGCTTTTCTAGACCCGGTCCTGTCGTTGGTTTTCTCCAGTTTCTCGCGTCATTTTCTGCCTTCGAAGGCTGAAAGGTCACAGATTTGCGAAAATTAGAGGTGACGGAGCCCTTTCTTTGGCTTGATCCCTGCCAACTCCAATTATAGAAGGGATGGCCAGAAAAATCAAGTCGCCGGAAAGGAAAGCAATCCCTGAACAATAGTTTTTAATTGTAGAGTATTAATGTGTAAAACTACAAAGAAAAAATCCAAATGAATAAGAATCTTTCTTTTTTCGTCCATGTAATGAGCTGCAAATTTCAAATTGAAGGAGGAGTTTTCGATGGAAGAAAGAAAACCGTGCGGCGCTCACGAAGAGCGAAGCGGAATGCCGTTACTGGGGGACAAGTTCCCGAATATGACCGTACAGACCACGCGAGGAGAGATGGTGTTACCGGAGGCTTTCAAAGGCAAATGGTTCGTTCTGTTCAGCCACCCGGCTGACTTTACGCCGGTCTGCACCACCGAATTCGTCGCGTTCCAAATGAGATACGACAAATTCAGGGCATTGAACACCGAGCTCATCGGTATGAGCGTCGACCAAGTGTTTTCTCACATCAAATGGGAAGAGTGGATTCACGAAAAGATGGGCGTCGAAATCCAGTTCCCGATTATCGCGGATACCGGCGCCGTTGCGAACAAGTTGGGGATCATCCACCCTGGCAAAGGGACCAACACCGTCAGGGCCGTCTTCGTCGTAGACGCGAACGGGATCATCCGGATCATCCTGTACTATCCCCAGGAGCTCGGCAGGAATATGGACGAAATACTCCGGGTCGTGGAAGCGATGCAGTTCGCGGACAAGAACAAAGTGGCGATGCCGGCGAACTGGCCGAAGAACGAAGTGTTCGGCGACAAAGTGATCATTCCTCCCGCGAAAGACGTAAAAACCGCGAAAGAGCGTTTGGAGCAGGCCAAAACCGGAGCATTCGAGTGTAAAGACTGGTGGCTTTGCTACAAAAAAATTTAGCGTCCGCCCCGGTCGCGAAAAAGGCGCGTGGTTTGCGCCTTTTTTTATTAGCAAAACTGAGTCGACCGTATGGCGCGTTAAACTTTGCCTTTGCACCATTGTCCCGCCCACGAATAGAGCGATACGTGAGGGTATAATATCTAAGCGCAACAAGAAAAGGAAAGAGGAGGAGAAAACAAAACGGCTCACGAAGTCTCGCAATACTCTTTTTGTTCTTGTGACCCGCTCTGGGAACGCCGAACTTTAGTTCGGCATGTTTTTTCTTTTCTGGAAGCTCCCGAGAATTCTTATGTGTTTTCACTGCGATGCCCGTGTGCGCTATCGCTGGGTAAGTGGTTTTTACTACCCCGCAATCCGCTTTCTTGTGGGTTATCGCGCAGTAACTAACAGGACTGCGCGATCCCTTCTTTCTCTCTATACGTAAATAAGGTATCAGAAACTAGATGAAAATTCAAAAACGTATCGCGCCGTCGCCAAAAGAAGGGACGCTTACTCCGCGATGTATGTTTTCTCCGTGCCCACTGTGCGCAATCCTCCTTTTCTCTTCAAAAAAGACATGCCAACTTAAAAGTTGGCGTTCCCAGCCTTTCAAGACCCGCGATCCGCCTTTTGTCATTTTTATTATTTCGAGGTAAACAATTCCGAACTAAAGTCCAGCGTTCCCGGGCTGGCCTTCCATAATCAATTCTGAATTGGTCCTAATCTCTCCTCCGTGCTCTCTGTGCCCTCTGTGTGAACCCTGTTTTTTATCTTGGAAACGAACGAAAACCGGGGTATCGTGCCGTCGCGAAAAGAAGGGGCTCTTACGTCGCGATGCCGCCACGCAAGAACACCTGAGAACGCCCTGGGAACGCCGGACTTCAGTCCGGCATGTTTTTAAGTTTTTTACACCCCTCCGTCACTCCTCCGTGCCCTCTGTGCTCTCTGTGCGAACTCTGTTTTTTATCTTGGAAACGAACGAAAACCGGGGTATCGCGCCGTCGCGAAATGAAGGGGCGCTTACGCCGCGATTAGCGTGCGGGTCATCGCGGGGTAACCAGCGGGCTGACTTCGGAAGCCCACGAAGTCTCGCGATCCGCCTTTTGTCTTTTTTACCCCGCGATGAACATCTTAGTTTTGTCACCCCATAGCTTGACCCACACGGCGGTACTTTCCGAGCCTCGTAAATGGTATAATGCAACCTATGGCGCGTTCATTCGAAATCGTTAACCTGGATGCCTCAATCAGATATACTCCGCTTTATCTGAGACACACCCGCGCCTGAGGCTCAATAAGGAGGAGAACCCCCCTCCGAAAGACGAGAATCAATCGCGCCGTAGTTCACATTTATAGACTATGGGAGTGACGGTATGTACCGAATAGCGAGCATCCTTCTCTCTGCCCTGCTGCTGTTTTTGCTGGGCTTTGTATTCGTTCACCCACCAGCTACGGTTTGGCCGGTCTTCGTGGCCGTCCCGTTAGCCCTTGTCGCTCTCCTGTTGAGCCGGGATGATGGAAAGCGGCTCCTGATAACCCTCAACCTCTTATTTATGCTCTTGATCCTCGTTTTATTCACGCTCAACAACAAATGGGATCAAGCGAGCATCGCCTTGTTCCTCAACTGCCTTTCTATCTCGCTGGTTTTCGCAAGCGCCGAGCTCTTAATATTCTTGAAGATTAAGCGACGCCCGTTTGTCGATCTTCTTTTTCTTATCGGTTTTTGGTCGCCTATCGCGATTCCCGTGTTTTTCATAGGGCAGCGAACCTTCGGACTGCCCGGAGGTATTCTCTTGCTCGCCGCTTTGTTTATGATTGTCGTCAGAGAGATGTTTAAGAGAAAGAAAGCGTTGGACCTGTATCAAGAATCCAAAGGAGGCGATCGTGATGAAAACCTTTGATTTAAACTCTCGTATAGGTGGAGTCAAGGGATTTGCGTATCCCGCTCCCTCACCCAAAGGGGTAATCGTGGCCGTTCACGGGTTTGGCGAACACTCCGGACGGTATACGGATTTTTTTAAGGAGATGAATCACGCCGGGTTTAACGTGTACACCGCGGATTTGCCCGGACATGGAAAGACCCCCGGAAAACGTGGCCACGCGACGATTCCGGACATGGTCGATGTTATCGAACAAGTCACTTCTTTCGCGCAAAAAGAAACGCCAGGAGTGTCAATAGGCCTATTCGGACACAGTATGGGAGGGTTGGTGTCGATCCGCACTCTCCAAAAGAACCCGTCTCGTTACAGTCGAGCAGCGATCTCAGCGCCGCTTCTCGGGCTGCCACCAGAGCAAGAAAAGCGGATCAAGGCGATGGCCTGGCTGGCGAAGCTGCTCCCGTCTTTAACGGTAAAGAGCGCGCTCGAGACTCCGTGGCTATCACGCAATCAGGCAATCGTAGACGCCTACATCAAAGACACTCTGGTGCACGACAAAGTCTCCCTGGCACTCGGATATAGCTTCTATACGGAGATTCGCCAAGCCTTTTCACAAACGGATACAATTAAGCTCCCGGTGTTGTTCTTAACGGGCTCGTCAGACCGAATCGTGGCGCCGCAAGCTTCCAAACAATTTTACGAACGTATCCCGAGCCCCGAAAAGGCCTATCAAATCTACGAGGGAGCCTACCACGAGACCTTCTACGACCCGGAGCACGGGGATAGGTTTAGGACTGACATCATCGACTGGTTCACGAAGGGGTTGTAAACGAAAACACTTGGGGAGTGGGAGGTCTGTATGAAAAAAGCTTTGAGAGTCGCGGTCAGTCAATTGAATACGATAACGGGCGCCCTGAATGAAAATGTGAAGAATTTGGAGCAAGGGATCGCGCTCGGCCACGAGATCGGGGCAGACGCCTTGATCTTCCCCGAACTGTGTCTTAACGGATTGAACTGTCAAGGGCTGTCGAAAAACCGAACCTTTCTCAGAGAGACGCGCCGGACTATCGATGAAATCATCCAGTTCTCGAAAGGGAAGCAGCCCTTAATCGTTTTTGGATTTTTGGAGGCGGAAGAGGACTGTCATTACAGCAGCGCCGGAGTCATACAAAACGGGAAATGGCTGGGTTCCTACCGAAAAATCGTGATACAACCCGAGAACGACGGTGTCGATACGGCCTTTTTCTCTTCCGGAGAAGAAGGGATCGTGCTCAACATCGAAGGGATCAAGGCGGGGATCGTCATCGGCAACGACCTTTGGGATCGTTACGATCTGATCTCATCTTATGATCGTTACGGAGTCTGCGTTTTGTTCCACCTTTCTGCGTTCACCTTCCTCAGCGGCGAGTACGCGGAGTCCGAGCAGCGGTTGTTTAGCCGTTCCAAAGACTTCGAAATGGGCATCGTCCACGCGAACGCGATCGGAGGCCAAGATCAATGGATCTATTCTGGCAACAGCATGATCTTCGACGGCCACAGCCGGATTAAAGCGCGCGGCAAGATGTTGGAGGAAGACTTCGTCGTCGCTGACATCGAACTACCCCTACGCGGTAGAAAGGCTGAAACGAGGGCGACGCGGTGCGGGCTCCGATTTCAGGAATGGCCTGTCAAACGTATCGACTGTGACTTCTCCGCCTCGTTCAAGCCGGAGATCAATTCCAAGATCTACGACTATCCCGAAGACGAATCCGCTGCGATCTGCGCCGCGCTCCAGCTTTCCTTACGAGACTATGTCGGGAAAAATCGCTTCGAGAAAGTGGTCTTGGGATTGAGCGGCGGTATAGATTCAGCAGTCGTCGCGGCCTTGTCCGTCGCGAGCTTAGGCCGCGAACGGGTGGTCGGCGTTATTATGCCCTCGAAATATACCACTGAAGCCAGCGTCAAGGACGCGGAAGAACTGGCGAACGCTCTTCAGATCAAGACGATCACACTACCCATTGACGATCTTATGGATAGCTACGGGGACGTGTTGGGTACTGAAGTCGAACTCAAAGCTGGGAGCTTATGCGAGCAAAACTTGCAGCCTCGAATCCGTGCGAACCTGTTACTGGCCTTATCGAACCATAACGGCTGGCTCGTCTTGACGACCGGCAACAAAAGCGAGTGGGCGTGTGGATACACGACGCTCTTCGGCGATTCCGCAGGAGGATTCGCCCCGTTAAAGGACCTGTACAAGCATCAGGTCTACGCGTTGGGTAGAACCCTCAACCAAGCCCTCGGAACCCCGGCTATCACGGAGAACCATTTCAGCAAGGTCCCGACGGCTGAACTATACCCCGGGCAGACCGACCAAGACCGGTTACCTCCATATGAGGAGGTGGACCCGATCGTTCGCTTGATGGTAGAAGAAGGCTATTCGGCCGATGAGGTCGTGAAAGAAGGGTTCCGCGAGGAAAGTGTGCGAAAGGTCTGGAAGATGTACCTTCGCAGTGAGTTTAAACGCCGCGTGAGCCCGGTTGGGCCGAAGTTGACAAAAGTGAGTTTCAACGGAGAGCAAGGTCTCCCGATCACTCAACAGTGGGTGTAACTGGCGGTATGATCATCCCAAGGCCACGTCAAGCGCGGACATTATGAAAAACCCGATAATGAGCGAATAGGTCGCCAAGCGTTGGTGGCCGTTCAAATGGCTTTCCGGAATCACCTCGTCACCGATCACGAAGATCATCGCGCCGGCCGCGAAGGCCATCATATAGGGCAACAAAGCTTGGCTGAAAGAAATAATCGTCACGCCGAGAAGTCCGCCGACCACTTCGACGACCCCGGTCAAGAGCGTGACCAGAAAGGCTTTTCCGGGCGAATATTTGGTGTTGATCAGCGCGGCGGCTACAGCGGCGCCCTCTGGGATATTTTGCGCGCCTATGGCTACGGCGATCGCCAACGCGTCTTTGGTGAAAGCGCCGACACCCACAGCCATCCCCTCCGGGAAGTTATGGATCGTGATCGCCATCACAAAGAGCCAGATGCGCGACACCTTCTTCCGATCCGGACCTTCGTAACCTTTCAGAAAGTGCTCGTGAGGAGCGAAGTGGTCGATAAGGTCCACCGCAAGGGCTCCCAGACCGAATCCAACCAAAAAACGCCAGAGACCTCCGGCTTCTATAGAAGGCTGAACCAAGCTGAAGGCGCTGGCGGCCAACATGACTCCGGACGCGAAGCCGAGCAAGGCGTCGATCACGCGTTCGTCAGTGCGCTTACGGAAGAAGAAAAAGGGTAACGCGCCCAAGGCGGTGGTTAATCCCGCTACCGTGCTTAAGACGATCCCGTATAGGGCCAAATTCATAGGTTCCCCTCCACTTGTCTAGTCGAAAGTCCTCGTAGCTTTTTTGTTTCTCGCGTGACAAAGGCGACAGCCACCACAAACGACAGGGCGTCGCAGATGGGAAAGCTGTACCAGATGCCATCTAATTTAAAAAATCGAGGTAAGAGTAGCAACAGCGGAATCAAGAAGAGGATCTGCCTACTCAAACTCAAGAACATCGCGCTCTTGGGTTTTCCGAGCGCTTGAAAAAAACCGACTGAAACGATTTGCACCCCGATAACCGGTATCATCAACGAATAAAAGAATGCCGCGTGAACCGTCATTTCAAGTAACTCCGTGTCCGTTTTATTGAAGATTTGTATGATCGGGGCGGGAAAGAATCTGAGGACAAGGAAACTGGCGGTGCATATGCAGGTTGCGAACAAGTAGCCATATTTGAGCGTCTGGAATACGCGATCGATCTTTCTCGCTCCGTAGTTATATCCGAAAATCGGCTGCAATCCGTGATTGAGCCCAAAAATCGGCATCAAAACGAAGGTGAAGACGCTTTGGATGATTCCCATCGCGCTGATCGCGGTATCTCCACCACTGTATTCTCTACCGTATGTTTTAAGGCTCTGGTTCAAAATCACGTTCATCAAGCTGTTGACGAGTTGCAGCGCGAAAGAAGCCGAACCATTGGTGAAAACCTGCCTAGCCAATCGCCATTCCACGCGAAGGTGACGCCATTGCAAACGAATGACGCCCTGCCCTCTCGTGAAGTACGTCAGCACCCAGATGGCCGAGACCATTTGAGAGATGACCGTCGCAACCGCCGCGCCCCATATACCTTTGTTGAGCACATAGATGAAGATCGGATCGAGGATGATGTTCAAGACGCCGCCTATCAACATCGTCGCCATCGCGATCCGCGGATTGCCTTCCGCCCGGATACTGAAGTTCAATCCCATCCCAAAAGCGTAGAACATCGATCCGAGGAGGATGACTGACATGTATTCCCTTGCATAAGGCAGGTTCGTTTCGGTCGCACCGAAGAGAAAGAGCATCTTATCCAACAGCAATAGCCCGACGACCGTAAACACACCAAAGATAATGATCATGAACAAGACGGCTTGCCCCAATATCCGTGAAGCTTCTTCTTTCTTACCTTGGCCCAACCGTATCGAAATCAGCGTCGCCGACCCCACGCCTATGAGCATAGAAAAAGCCATCATCACCGTCTGAATGGGGAAACACACCGTGATGCCGGCTAAGGCCAAAGAACCGACGCCCCTCCCCAAAAAGACGCGATCCACAACATTATACAAAGCGTTGGTGAGCATCCCCACGATCGCGGGAATACTGAACTTCCAGATGAGCGAGAGGATTTTTCCCTCTCCGAGCATCTTGGCTCTTTCGTTTGGATCCATGTTTCGCACTCCTATCTGATGACTCTAGAATCCTTTGGACTACATAGTTTTTCTACGAGCGCCAACCGTCGCTGGGTCGTCGCCTACCCAACTCACGGGAAAAAAGAACGAAGGGCGTCCCTATCGAAAAAACCCACCTTGCGCTTCGGATACAGAACAAAAACCGGGTCTACGACCGTTAAGGAGCTTCACAAGGGGACGTTGGACAACCGTACCGATGAACGCCTTTTGATATTATACCCCAAAAGACGCCTTCGATGAACGCAAGGTGTGGGTCAAGTTATGGGGTGACATAACAAAGAGGTTCATCGCGGGGTAACCAGCGGGCTGACTTCGGAACCCACGAAGTCTCGCGATACTAACGAAATCCAGCGGTGCGCTCTCTCCTGGCTTTCGCTTTTAAGACAGGCTGACTTTAAAGTTGGCGCTCCCAAGGCGTTCTCAAAGAGATAGGCCGACTGGAAGTCGGCCCCACGAGCTTTCTTCAGTCTTTTCTCTGTGTTCTTTGTGCCCTCCGTGTGAACCCTGTTTTTCAAGACACGTACAAAAGCGTATCGCGCCGTCGCGAAAAGAAAGGGCGCTTACGCCGCGATGCTTGCTCTTCTCTGTGCCCTCCGTGTGAACCCTGTTTTTCAAGACACGTACAAAAGCTATCGCGCCGTCGCGAAAAGAAAGGGCGCTTACGCCGCGATACTTGCTCTTCTCTGTGCCCTCCGTGTGAACCCTGTTTTTCAAGACACGTACAAAAGGTATCTCGCCGTCGCGAAAAGAAAGGGCGCTTACGCCGCGATGACTTCCTAAAAACCTAAAACCTGCCAACTTAAAAGTTGGAGTTCCCAGAAACCATGCCGCACTAAAGTGCGGCGTTCCCAGCCCAAAATGTCTCGCGATCCGTCTTAGTACTTAGCGCTTACGCCGCGATGGCTATATAGGCTAAAAACCGCGCGATTGATTCTGGCCTTGTTTCTTGATTACACTCCATAAGTTGACCTACACGAACGCATGCCCGTAATGAGCTTGGCGTACTTCTCGAGCTGAAGACGATTAACGGAAAGAACTTGGTTCACAATAGGAGAGGGGATATTATGCCCGTTATTGTGTAGGGCGGTTAGGGCGCCGGCGAGCGCGGCGATCGTATCGGTGTCGCCACCCAAAGACGCGGCTAACCGGATATTGCCCCAACAATCGTGGGGGGAAGTGAGGAAGAGGATGAAAGCGGCAGGGGCGACTTCGTTAGCGTAAAGCCCGCTCCCCTGCACAGAAGAAAGGTAGTCGGCCACCTGCTCTCGATCTTCGAATCGATCTTGATGTTCTATAAAAAACCGGACACGAGACACCGTAGAGGGAATCGAGTACTCCGGTGCGCCGAAGGCCTTGGCCCTGGCAGCGCCCCCGAAAAAGGCGGCGATGACCCCTTCCAGAGAAGCCTTGCCCGCCGCTGCGGCCAAAGCGAATCCAAAACTCATAGCGGCCTCCAACGCTGATTCGGAAAAATGCGTCGGCAGCGTGGTCAGATAGATGTGAGTGGCCAACTGGTCCCAACATCCGAAGGGAGTGCACAAAGAAACCGATAGGACACGCATCACGGCCCCGCAGGTCGTGTTTCCATAGCCCGCCTTTTGCGGAGATCCCCCATTCTGAATGGCTCGTAAAGACTTCAGCGAGCTCGGGCCGATGAACCGCTTTTCCACCGCCCGCGATTCCTCGATCCATTTCAATAGGGCGTAGACGGTCGCTTCGGTGGAAACGCCCTTTTCTCGGAACGCGTCTATCAGGTAGAGGTTTTGCTCGGTGTCGTCCGAAACGCTTCCGGCAGGCAGGTCGGAATGGTGGCGAGAGAGTTCGGGATTCGGAAGCCCATCGATCACGGGATACACGCGAACGATCTCTTCTCGCGTCATGAATTCCGTGGGAAGTCCGACGGCGTCCCCGACGGCGAAGGCTTCGAGTGCTTGAGTGAACTTAACGTTAGTCATAATCTGACCCCCATTACTTGTCAAACTAGAAGCATTGAAACCGGTGCGGATTCATAAGGACGGACACACGTCTTTCCGACCGTGTGATCCGTAGGGACCCGTTTGCCGGGCACAAGGGATTACCATCCGCGATGACGTAGTGGTCGGGTGAAAGCCCTTCCATCCTCAGCGCTTCTCCCTCTCGGAAAAGGTATTGTTCGATCACGCAACCATCGGTCGGAAAATCGGTCGTCATCTCCACCAAAATGCGGTCGACCAGAGCTATACAGAAGCAGTCCGCGTAATACGGGCTGAAGCATAACAATCCCGAAACCGCCTTACCGGCGAACCCTTTCCCTTTAAAAATCGGAGAAACGATGATTTGAGCGACAGTGGCAGATTTCATCGGAAGCGGCCGCTCCCCACAGAAGATCCGAAATTCCTCTCCGATAGAAAGCGATTTGGGCTTCACGGGCTGCAAAACCCGATCGACTACCCATTTTTTGGCGCTGAGGTTGCGCGTCGAACCCTCGACGGTACCCAAGAACGTGTCTCCGATGACGATATCGTGGAAGGCGTACCCTATCGGCTCGCCATCTCTGAATATGGCCAAAGGGGAGACGGGCTCGATCGTCTCCAAGGATAACGTGGCGGAGAGTTCTTCCGAATCGAACTGCGTGAGAACGCCAACATTGGCCGTTCCGGTGCCGATACCCGTGAACGGAAGAGTCTTCGATTCGTCAATGAGTCTCGAGCAAATGTGGTTGAAGAAACCGTCCCCTCCAAAGGCGACGAGTCGGTCACACCTTTGAACGAGAATCGAAACGGCGCGAGACAGCTCTTCCAAAAAGCACTCTGAATCGGATGCACGAGACAGAATCGTATGGACCCCGGGGACTTCGTTTGGGAAAAAACGCCCTTCCGGAGCGTATAGCGCGTGCTCCGGAAAGGCGTCCTGGTATCGCCGAATCGCTTCGGGCACGAGCGCGTATCGGCCCGCGCCTGGATTGGCTAAAAGCCCGACCCTCAAAGGCGTCCTCACGGCAGATACTGGTCGAAGAACCGTCTGACCTTCTTGAGGTTGCCGATGGGGTCTGTGAGCATCAATCGGTAGGACGGTTCCGCCACATAGATTCCCCGATAGCCGTTATTCTTGTTCTTTTCAAAGAACGAGGACCAATCCTGGTCTCCTTCACCCGGTAACAGGTGTTTGTCAACCCCCGAATGATCGCTCAGATGATAATGCGCGCACAGCGCGGCGTCCAAAAACGCAGTCGGTAGAATACCAGCCTCCGAAGCCTCGGTCGTGTCGAGCATCGGCTTCAGGTTGGGGCGACCGATGAGGGCAACGGCTTCACGCCAGCGCTCCGGGGTGTCGGCGATCGTTTTGGGATTGTTTTCCAGCGCAACCGTGATCCCCAGCTCTTCGCAAACCTCGCAGAGATGTCGGATGTTTTCGAGCACGGTCTCGAGATACTCGGGAACATCGCCCGGTTTCGGTTTGCTCGGCGCGTGGATAACGATGACCTCCGTTCCGAGGATTGATGCGCAAGAGGCCACCCTTTCGGAAAGGCGCCGGGTCTCTTTTCGCATCCCGGTGTAGGGATTGTAGAAGGTGGCGAAAAAGACCAGCGGGTAGTGGATCGAAGAAACACGCAAAGGAGCGCCCACGCTCTTCAGCGCCTTTCTCGTTTCTAGGGCGAAGGATTCGGTGACCTCGTGATAGCATTGGGGCATCAGTTCCGCTTCTAGAAAACCGGTTTTAGAAACCAGCTTCAAAGCTTCGATCGATTCGATCGGGTACAGTCCGGCCGTCGAGAACGCGATAGACATAAGCTACAGACTCGCCTCGATCTCTTCGATAGTCGTCTCTTGGAGCCACCTCATCCCTTCTTTAGGAGAAGAAACTCCCCGTTCGATCTTCTCCAATACCTCAGTGATCAAGCCGTCCATTGTCCCCATCGCGTCAAAGTGCCAGTAAGAGAAGGCATACTCAGACTGTTAGAAGGCGGTTTTGTAGAACGGATTCGTCTCGAAGAAGGCCTTCATCTCCGGCAATGCCAGGGAAGATTTACGGATCGGGATGTACCCGGTTTTCATCGAGAATTCAGCGACCTTGTCCGGCTGTGTCAGCCACTTGATCAGTTGATAGGTGGCGTCCATCTGGTCTTTAGGAGCGGGGAAGAGAACGAGAACGGCACCGCCTATGGGGATCCCCAAACGCTTGCCTTTCGGGAGATAGCCGACTCCGAAATCGAAGGACGTGTTCCCAGTCCAGGTTCCAATGCGGGCGGAAGTACCGAGATAGAACCCAAGCGTGTTCCCTAGGAACTGTTTTTCTGCCAAGGAGTGGAGACCCATGGGCATCGCCTTCTCATCGATCAACTGTTTCCAATACTCCGCAGTTTCCAAAGCGGACGGGCGATCAAAGAGCGGAATGATTTCGTAGTCGTCCTTCTGTGGGACCGCTTGTACGATATCGTTTTCGTTCTGGAGTAAGAAGGACTTGAAGATCCACGCGGTATCGGCCATATTGAGCCCCCAGATGTCGGGGATCCCGTCCGAGTTCGTGTCTTGGGTGATTTTTTTGGAGTATTCGAGGAGTTCTTGCCACGTGGTCGGCGGTTTCGTGGGGTCGAGACCGGCTTTTTCCATCAGCTCTTTATTGTAGTAGAGCACGGGGGTGCTGATGTTGTAGGGAACCGCGCATATTTTACCCTTGTACTTGGAGTAGTCCCACATACCTTCATAAAAATCGGACATATCGAAGGTTGGGTCTTTCAACATATAATCGAGAATGGCGTAGTTACCTCTCGGCCCCGTAAAAATCGGGCCCGCCGGGATGATCCCACCGTTCGGAAGCGCGTTGGCGGCCAGAGCGGCGGTTATTTTTTGGGCCGTATCCGCGTACTTGCCGGAGTATATAGCTTCCACGACAATGTCTGGGTTTTCGGCTTGAAAGCGGTCGATCAGGGCTTTAACCGCTTCGCCGCTCACCCCACTGATGGCGTACCAAAATGTGATCTTCGTTTTCGCTAGGCCTAAGGTGCAGAATACGAGAAGGACCATTAAGATAAGCGTAAATTTCCTCATAGAAAACCCTCCTTTATGATTTCAAACCCGTAAAGGCCACGGATTTGATAAATTGCTTTTCTGAGAAGAGATAGACGATCAACACGGGGAGGATGGCCATTAAGGACGCAGCCATCATCAAATGGTACTCGCCGCCCCCTTCGGTCATCAAATAGCGCAACCCTACCGGCAGCGTCCGCATCTTCGTAGAGTTCGTGACGATGAGCGGCCACAGGTAGTTACGCCATTCTCCGAGAAAGTTGAATAGGGTGATCGTCGCGATCGCCGGTTTCGCATTCGGGAGAATGACTTGGAACAGGATGCGGAAAAAACCGCACCCGTCGATCATCGCCGCGTCCTGCAAGTCTTGCGGGATTGATATGAAGAATTGCCTAAGGAAGATGATCGAAAACCCGCTGAAAAGCGACGGGATCACCAACCCTTGGTAAGTGTCGATCCACCTGAAGGCGCTAACGATCAAGAATACCGGAATCATCGTCACAACAAACGGCATCAGCATCGTCGACACGATCAGCATAAAGACCGCGTTTTTGAACGGAAATTTCAGCCTAGAAAGCGCAAACGCGGCTAAAACGGAGATAAAGAGCTGCCCATAGGTCACCAGAACGGTCACCAGAAGGCTGTTGAAAAAGTATAGCGCGAAGGGGACCATTTCGAAAACCCGTTTGAAATTGTCGAAATTCCATTGCGAGGGGAACCATTTCGGCGGATAGACATAGACGTCGGCGTTTGACTTGAATGCGGACAAAACCATCCAAAAAAACGGGAACAGCATCGCGATGAGACCGATCGAAAGGAGGACGTAAACCCACCATAGTTTTCTCATAGACCACCTACTCGTAGTCGACGAACTTTCTGCCGAGCTTTCTCTGGACCATCGTAATCGCGAGGATCAAAAAGAACAACACGATCGAAGCGGCCGCCGCCCTCCCGATACGGTAATTTTCAAAGGCCTGCTGATAGATATAGAAGACGATCACTCCCGTGGAGTACAACGGTCCGCCCTTCGGTGTCATCACAGAAATCTCCGTGAATATCTTGAAAGAGTTGATGATACCCATCAAAATGACGAAGAAGATCACGGGGGACAAAAGCGGCAAGGTGATCTTGAAAAAGATATTCCACGAGCCCGCGCCATCGATACTGGCCGCTTCGCTGTAGGTGGGCGGAATGCCTTGAAGCCCCGCGAGGAAGATCACGATATCATATCCCAACCCCTTCCAAAGGGAGAAGAGAACGATCGAAAACATAGCGGAAGCGGGATCGTGAAGCCAGCGGCTAGGGCTGATGCCAAACAATCCCAGGATTTGATTGAGCGGCCCGAGACCAGGGTCGAACAACCACACCCAGATCAGTGAGGCGGCTACAACCGGAATCACGACGGGCGCGAAGTAGGAGGCCCGATAGAACCGCAGCCCTCTGATGCGTTTATCGAGCAAAACGGCGATGAAGAGTGACAGCACCAGGTCCAAAGGTATCTTGACCCCGGCGAAGTAAAGCGTGTTCCAGATCGACTGTATGAACTTTTGATCCTTGAAGATGTACTCGTAATTTTTCCAACCGACCCAACTTTTCGTCGCGCGTAACAGGTCCCAGTTGGTGAAGCTGAGGTAGCAGACCTCCACGAGCGGAATGAAAACAAAAACGACGGCCAATCCCAAAGCCGGCGCCAAACAGAGCCACGCAACGCCTATTTCACGGAGATAATACCGTTCCCCTCGAAAACGCACTTTCATAACGGGTTCACCAGAAAGACCACTTTCATCGCTTCTCCCGAGATCGCTTTCTGAAAGGCTAGGGCATAGTCCTCCAGAGGGAAGAGGTGCGAGACCAGTTCTCCGTAAAGGGCCGGGTGACCGAGGATCTCCCGATAGGCTTGACGGAAGTGGGCGAGCGCGTAGCCAAAGCTCCCTTTCACAGACACTTCCCTGTAGTGGATCGAGAAAGGATTCAACGTTAACCGGGTGTCGGAGGGAAACCCCGCGAAAAGTAGGAGGTCTCCTCCGTCTTTCACCAGATCCAGCGCGGATTCGGCGAGCTCGGGAGCGCCAGCCGCGACGATGATACCGTCATAAGTGTGGGGCGAGACCGCATCCGCTAACCGGTACCCTCTCGAGGAGAGGAAGTTCGCGCGCCAGGGGTTATTCTCCAAGATCGCGTACGGGAGGTGTTGAGATCGAAACCAGGAGGCGAATAGGGTCCCCATCGGCCCGCCTCCGATGATGAGCGTGTGGTACTGGGCTGCAGACCTTTCTGGGTTTCTGAGAAGACCTATCTTGTCTAACCCGTTGAAAACGCAAGCGAGCGGTTCCATCAGCGTATAGACCGGCTGCGCGTCAGGTATCACGAAGAGCGCCCGGTTCGCGTACTCGGTATCCATTCCCAGAAGTTCGCAGAAACTCCCGGACGAAGCGAAGGACTTTTGTCGGCAGAGCTCGGGATACCCTTTCAAACAGTTCTCGCAAACGCCACACTCGGCGTAGGGAGCCACCGCGACCAGCATTCCCTCGGCTAAATCCCTCTCGGGAGCGTCGGTTCGCGCGATACGGCCGATACATTCGTGACCCAAGACCGTAGGCGGTTTAAACATCGGGTGCCCCTTCAAAAAGGTCTTGACATCGGTCCCACAGATACCGGCGTAGCCGACTTCGACGATCGTTTTCCCTTGTGGCGCCGGAATCTCTTGGATGTTCAGCTGCCCTGGCCCTGAATAAATCAAGGCTTTCAATAGATCCACCCCCTCAAAGCTCGCTCGCCGTCTGCTGATCAGTGATCAGGTGATTAAAAAAACCGTGTTCTAGGGCGACTTGTATAGCCCGGACCTTATTCTTCCCTCCGCATACGCAGACCACGTCTTTTATACTTTTTAGCCGCTCCAAGTCCAACCCGAGTAGACGGGAGTCTAAGTCGGTTGGACACGTCACCCCTCTTTCATCGAAGAACCGGCCCAAGATATCCCCGATGGCCCGCTGCTCGATCAGCCGTTGGATGGTATCCTTGTCTATCTCCGATTTGAGTATCTCAGATTGTTGTATCGGTCCACCGAGGCCGATAATCGCGAGATCGACTGACTTCCAAACCTCGACTATAGACTCGTAGTCTTCACGCATCGCCGTAGGAAGCATCGACCCTTTTAGTGTCATCGCAGGAACGCTAAAAAACCGACTCTTCGCGTGATAATACTCCGCCATACGGTCGATCATCGTGTTCACCTGGTAGTAAGGCAGCGATTGGCCCAGGCCGCCAATGAGCGGATAGAAGGCCAGCTCCCGCTTCATAAGAGGTTTGGGTCGTTCACCCGAGCGATCGGAGCATATCGCCAGAACGGTCTGGTAAACGGTCTTTCCCCAACCGATGCCAATTCGCTGATGGATCGAGATCAGTTTCTTGACAGTTTTCGCTGCGCTGATCGCGATCGTTCGGATCAACTCCTCCGGAGGATACTTCCGCCGGAGAAAAGGGACGACGACAGCCTTTTTCAAACCGTATTTTTGTTCCAAACCTCTCTCCAAAGCCACTTGATCGATCTCAGTCGGAGGATGAACGGTGATTTCAACGATTTTCTCCTCTCTGGCTTTTCGTAGGTACCGAGAAATCTGCGGCCTCGAGATGCCGTACTTCTCGCCAATCTCCTCCTGAGTGGCGCCGCTCAGGTAATAATCGACGGCGATCGTGTAGAGGAGGTGGTTCGGGATACGCTTGGGTATGGTCACCCCTCCAATAGCCGCGAAAGCCGGTCGATCATCTCGACGGGATTTTCGTTTTGGAAGACGTTGCGCCCGAAAGCGAAGCCTTTCGCGCCGGAACGGAGGGCCTCTTTCGCGCCTTCGAGTACATCCGCGTCCTTCGGACCGCCCGCCAATAAAACCGGTACGGGGCAGGTCTCCACGACACGGTGGAACCCTTCGCAGTAGAAGACTTTAACGATGTCGCACCCCAATTCCGCCGCTATCCTCGCGCCCGCATACACGTGCTGGAAGTCGTTGTTCAGGGTGTAGTCCTCCGACATCACCTCGACAACCACCGGTATGGCGTATCGGTGATAGGCTTCGATGTGTCGACGAACCGACTCCATCGCCAACGCGTCTTGACTCCCCAAAATCAACATCATTATCACGGCGTCGGCGCCTTCGCACAAGGCCTGAACCGGATCCACCACGACCGGATGGACCTTAGAATAATCAGAGAAACAGGTGCCTCCCACAGAGACGCGCATGACGAGACGTTTTTGATAGGCTTCCGTAGGCAACAAGCGGAAGATGCCGGGGTTAAGGATCATCCCGTCGTGTGGAGCGAGTAGAATTCTTCCGATCGTCTGAATCGGGTTTTCCAGACCCGGCATAGGGCCACAGAATTGGGGATGGTCTAAAGCAACCCACAGGGTCTTCCCATTAGGGCGAAAGAGCCTGCGGAGGTTCTTCTCCAGTCCGGTCATCGGATCCCTCCAGAAAGAGAATATGTGCGCATACATTAGTTCACTACCATTATACCCCTTTTTTCTCTGACTGTCAACCTGTGGGGGCCTCGTTCTCACCGCGGCGTAAGCGCTTCTTCTTTTTACGACGGCGCGATACGCTTGGGAACGCCTTGGGAACGCCAACTTTCAAGTTGTCTTGGCTTTACAAAACCAAAAGATGGTTTCGCACAGAGAACACAGAGGGCACAGAGAGAACACAAAGAAAAAAAGCCTAGATTAAAAACAAAAAATCGAGTTCGCACAGAGGGCACAGAGGACAGGGAAAAAGATGAAAACATAGAAGACATGCCAAACTAAAGTTTGGTGTTCCCAAGTGCGTATCGCGAGACTTCGTGGGGTTCCGAAGTCAGCCCTCTGGTTACCCCGCGATGAACCTCTTAGTCATGTCACCCCATAACTTGACCGGTATTCCCAACCCGGAAACCGGTTTTTTTAGGTTATAATCGTAAGAGAAAAGAATGGAGGTGTGAGATGTGTTGAAAACCGTAAAATGGGGTGTGCTTGGCGCGGCGAGGATTGCCGAGAAGGCCGTGATTCCTGCTATTTTACAAACCCCCGGTTGCGTGCTGGAGGCCGTTGCCAGTAGAGACCGGGAGAAAGCGCGACGATTTTTCTCCCTGTTTCAACCCGCGAAAACGTATGACACGTATACCCAGCTACTGAACGACCGAGAAGTCGATGCCGTCTACGTTCCCCTACCCAACGCCTTGCATAAAGAATGGGTCACGAACGCGCTCCTGGCCGGAAAACACGTGCTCTGTGAAAAGCCCTTGGCCTTGAACTCTTTGGATGCCAGAGAGATGTTTCGCGTCGCGCGGGGCACGGGTAAAATCCTGATGGAGGGCTTCGCCTATATCCATAATCCGTTGATTGAGCACCTACGAAAGGCCCTTCAAACTGGCGAGATCGGCGAGATACGTCATCTTATGACCTCGTTTTCCTTCGACCTGTCGAAGCGACCGAAGGATATTCGCTGGTCGAGGGAATTGGGCGGGGGCGCAGTTTATGACTTGGGCTGTTATCTTGTTCACCTTGCGCGTTATCTCACCGAAAAAGAGCCGACAGTGGCGCACGCGGTCGCTTCCCTTCACCCGGTTGAAGGGGTAGACCTGTCCGCGACCGCCTTGCTACGATTCGATCGAGGACCGACTATGTCATTCCACGTATCTTTCGAGCAAAGCCGGCGGATGTTCTTCGAAGCGCAGGGGACTCGGGGGGCCCTTTATACCGAACGGCCCTTCAATGAAACCGGGACCCTCACCTACACGGTGGTGAAAGAAGAGGGGAGTCGGACCTTTCAGGTCGAGAGCCCGAATAACTACGCCCTGGAGATCGCCCACTTCAACGCCACCATCCGCGCAGAGGTTACGCCCGTCATCTCCGAGGAGGATTCGGTCCATAACGCGGCAATTTTGACGTCTATACTCGAAAGGGTCGGATACGGGACGCGCACCGCCTCCCGATGATTCGATCGCAATTGTGCTATAATAAGCAAACTTTTTAAAAAGGACGGGGTTGTTTGAAGACTCTACAAGATCTGTTCGAGATGGCCTTTTCGTTCGTGCTGAAAGAGCTGCTGGACGGCAATCTAGATCGCGCCGATATCGCAAATAAAACCTTCGATCGGCTGGTACAGATGGGATACGTGGAAGATGACATCCATACCACGTTAGAAGTCATTTTCTCGCTCGATGAAATCATAGAGGGCGGCATCTTTTCTTCCGGTATCCACCACGTCGTGTTCGAAGTATACCAACCGAAGCGGAGAATCCCCGTCGAATTACTGCTACTTGAAGAAAAAGATGCGGATTTGGAGGTCAACTTCCGCGACCTATACAAAGGAAATCTCTCTCCTGAGCGCTTCGAGCTGTACGTCGAAGTCGGAGAAGATTTGGATGTCCCCGACGACACCCCGAATTAAAGAATCCCGCTCAAGTGTGTGCCAAGTTTTCAGGTTCCCTCAAAAAACAAGGCCAGAATCGATCGCACGATTTTTAGCCCGCGAGGTCATCGCGGCGTAAGCGCCTCTTCTTTTCGCGTCGGCGCGATACGCTTTTGAGAAGAGCAGAGGGCGGATCGCGGGGTCGTGAAAACCTCTTACCCCGCAATGAACCATGTAGTCATCACGACATAAAAGGACAAAAGGTGGATTCACTTTCCCTTTTTGGAAATCCCACCTTTGCGGTATATTACCGATGAGACTTTATTCTGGAGGGATACCCGTGGAGAAAATCAGTAAGTCACACGACAGATTTTTTAAAGAAGTCTTGGGGGATATAGAAACCGCGAAGTCCTTCCTCCAACACTATCTACCTCCGAAGATCGTCCGGTTAATCGATCCCGAATCGATAACGATAGAAAAAGACAGTTACGTCGAGAAAGACCTCTCGGAATACTTATTCGATCTGCTCTTTCGGGTGAAGATGCAACAGGAAGAGGCGTATGTCTATCTGCTGTTCGAACACAAAAGCAAGGTTGACAAACACGTGAGCCTACAACTCCTGGGGTATATGACCTCCATATGGAAGAAGACAGTACCGCGTCCTCTACCAGTGATTCTACCCGTGGTTTTCTACCAGGGGAGGGAGAAATGGGAAGCGCCGCAATGGTTTTCGAATCGCTTTTCAAACAGCGACAGTATGGACGGGGATTTGAAAGACTACATCCCAGACTATAAATATGAACTGTTTGAAATTTCGTCATTGAGAGAAGAAGAGGTCAAAGGGGCGAAACGGCTTCGAATCTATTTGGACGTACTAAGAATGAGATCGCTCGAGGGAAAAGAAGCGATTCGAGAAGTGATGCTCCGAGTCGCAGTGACGATTTCGGAATTGTCGTGGACAGAAGCGAATGAACGGTTTTTCCAGGTCTGTACGATCTACCTGTTCGATACGATGGGCGGTGAGAATTTCCAACAATTGTCAGAACTGATGAAAATGGTATCAGAAGAAAGGAGCGAAAAGATGCAAACAATCGCGGATATGCTAAGACAAGAAGGAATGGAAAAAGGAATTATGAAAGGCAGAGAAGAAGGCCGAGAAGAAGGCCGGGAAGAACTCCTTTGGAAACTAATATCCAAAAAATTCCCTAAAGTCTCGCAAAAGCATTTCGAAAAGCTGAAGTCCCTTACAATAGAGCAACTTGACTCCTTGGGCCTTGAGCTAATCGATATGAAAAACGAGGAAGAGTTAAAGAAGCATTTAATGTAGAGAGTCCTACAAAGGTCTTGAACACGATTTGATGGGCCGTATGTGGGAAGCAATTGAATGTACTCAAGAAACAAGGCCAGAAGCGGTCGCACGTTTTTTAGTCCGCGTGGTCAACGCGGCGTAAGCGCTTTGTACAAAGACGGATCGCGAGACTTCGTGGGCTGGGAACACCCTGGGAACGCCGCACTTTAGTGCGGCATGTTTTCAAGGCTCTTCGACAATTTACGAGATATCAATAATTAACATCTTCTATCGTAATAATTCTTTAGACCTTAAGACCGTTTAACTAATCCGCTCTAATCGCACAATCGGCCATCTATCGAATTATTTATTCCTCTTATGTTACTTTGTATTTCTCGGATGATCAATGGGCTTCAAGTAATGTATCGAAGAGCCGTTTTCAATAAAGAGAAAAACTACAGAGCGGATCGCGGGGTCGTAAAAACCACTTACCCCGCGATAACCCACATGAGCATCGTGGCGTAAGCGCTAAGTACAAAGACGGATCGCGAGACTTCATAGGCTGGGAACGCCTGGGAACGCCGCACTTTAGTGCGGCATGTTGTCAAAAAAGAGAAAAACTACAGTGCGGATCGCGGGGTCGTAAAAACCACTTACCCCGCGATAACCCACATGAGCATCGCGGCGTAAGCGCTAAGTACAAAGACGGACCGCGAGACTTCATAGGCTGGGAACGCCTGGGAACGCCGCACTTTAGTGCGGCATGTTGTCAAAAAAGAGAAAAACTACAGTGCGGATCGCGGGGTCGTAAAAACCACTTACCCCGCGATAACCCACATGAGCATCGCGGCGTAAGCGCTAAGTACAAAGACGGACCGCGAGACTTCATAGGCTGGGAACGCCAACTTTTAAGTTGGCATCTCTTGAAAAAAAGCTCACACCGAGGGCACGGAGGGCACGGAGGGCACAAAGAAGAGATGTGTTTTCGAGAGTCAACACCAGGTTTATGCTTCCACTGTGTTCTCTGCGTTCTCTGTGCGGAACCATCTTTCACTTTCCTAAAACATGCCGAACTAAAGTTCGGCGTTCCCAGGCGCACCATCGCGACGTAAGCGCTAATTACATAGACGGATCGCGAGACTTCATAGGCTGGGAACGCCAACTTTTAAGTTGGCATCTCTTGAAAAAAAGCTCAAACGGAGGGCACGGAGGGCACAAAGAAGAGATGTGTTTTCGAGAGTCAACACCAGGTTTATGTTTCCACTGTGTTCTCTGCGTTCTCTGTGCGGAACCATCTTTTACTTTTCTAAAACATGCCGAACTAAAGTTCGGCGTTCCGAGGCGCACCATCGCGGCGTAAGCGCTTCTTCTTTATGCGACGGCGCGATGCGCTTTTATGTGAGCTGATCGCGACGTTTTAAAAAACTAAAAGGCGTATCGTGGGGTCGTAAAAAACCACTTACCCCGCGATAACCCACAAGAAGTCAGCCCGCTGGTTACCCCGCGATGAACCTCTTAGTTATGTCACCCCATAACTTGACCCACACTCAGCGAAGCCAAGTGGTATGGAGCACTTCCGCATTCCCAGGAAGGCGCATTTTCAATGCGTAATGCTCCGCCGGGATGTTTCGCAGATAGATGAGCAATGCGATCAACACGAACCCGTGGGTGATGACCCAAACGCGTTTCCCGGAATGGATTTCAAGTATCTTTTCCATCCCTGCCAAGGCCCGCGAGAGGACATCCTGAAACCCTTCCCCATTCGGGTGTTTGAAGGTTTGCGGGTTTTGTACGTATTCTTTGAAGACCTCGGCGTCTCGCTCTTTCACCCAAGCGGCCGTTTTCCCTTCCCAATAGCCTAAACTGATCTCGTTGAGTTCCGGATACCGGTCGATCGATAGCGATAGCCCCGCGGCTTCCAAAGCGATGGCCCCCGTTTCTTGAGACCTCAATTGCGTCGAAGTGCACAAGACCTCAGGCGACAACTCCCGGATCACCAGTCCCAGCTGGCGGGCTTGATCCCTTCCTTTTAAACTGAGCGGGCTGTTCAGGCTGCCTTGAAATCGGGCTTCCTCGTTCCATAGGGTAGAGGCGTGTCGCGTCAGGAAGATCGTGGTGCGCTTCAAGGCAGCGCTTCCGATTTTATCCGTTCAAAGAGTTTGTGAAAGGCGCGTGAGCGATGGCTAAAGTTATTCTTGATGACGTCTGTCAACTCGCCGAAGGTGCTGTCAAAGCCTTTGGGGATGAAGATGGGATCGTAGCCGAATCCATTGTCTCCGGAGATCCGTTCGGCAATGCTTCCTTCCACCACCCCTTCGGCGCTGAGCGATTGCCCAGTCAGCGGGTCATAGTAGGTGGCGACCGTTCGAAAACGGGCCACGCGCTCTTCCGGTTTGTCGAAAGAGGACATACGTTCGAGAACGGCCTTCATCTTCTCTTCGAAAGGGCGGTCTTCTAAAAACCGGGAAGACTGTACCCCCGGGAAGTAGCTCAAAATCGGTATCTCCAAACCGGAGTCGTCTGCGATCGAGATGATTCCGAAGTAATGCGCGGCGGTCTTCGCTTTCAGAAGAGAGTTTTCTTCAAATGTCGCGCCCACTTCTTCGACCTCCCAATGATCCGTGAAATCGCTAATGGCGAGAAACTCGACATCTGGAATGATCTCTGTGATCTCTCGCACCTTAAAACGGTTGGTGGTCGCTAGCAATATCTTCATAGGGGGTTCTCTCTCTGTGTGACGCTTTCGTCTATCTGCCCTTTGATCTTCGCTGAAAGCTTCTCCATAATCTTCCGACCTTCGGAGCTGGCGTTCAGTTCTCCTACCCACGCAGGGTTTTGCGTGAGCAGGCTCATCACACTCAATAGGATCAGCTCCTCCTGTTCTCCGTTGGAATCGTTGAGCGCGTGCAGTCTCACAAGGAAGCTCAACGCTTGCCGGTCACGGATGTACGAAAGGATCAGGATGATATGATCTCGCAGGAGGTCCTTCTCCTCGTCTTCAAACAGGAGCAATTCCAGAAGGCTGAGTAATTCCTTTCCTCCCCCCAGCTTGGCGATGGCTTCATAGACATAGAGCTGGTCGATCTCTTGCTCGAACAGCTTGAGGTAGGAGTAAAGGACCGGGATGTCTCCTCTAGCGCCGATATCGCCAAGGGTCTCGACAAGGATCAGTAATCCCGGTAAAGAGGCGCTCTCGAGCGTTTCTTTCTCCAAAAACTCCAGTATCCGCGGTTTAGCGGCCGATCCGAGCCGAACCAGAGCTTCCTGGACGATCGACAGGACTTCGGCATCTTCAGAGCTCTTGATGAGATCCATTAACCCGTCCAAAGCGTCCAAGCCTTTTTCGTTGACCAAACGGTCTACCACTTCCTGAGGTGTTTGTTCCATCGTAGATTCTCCCACATCTTGCGCGATCGGTTTCGGCGACGACGGTCAAGCCGATGAACGATTATAGCATAGAAAAAAGAGAAGGCTCCTTTCTCGCTAAAACGGAGCCTTCCCTTCTATCGCGTGCAGACTCAAGGATTGATGGAAAAGAAGATGGGAGGACTGTTGGCGTTCACCAGTTGAATCACCAGCATCATAGGAGAACCGTACCGCTGAATCCATAAAATGATCGAAGAATTCCACGGAGCGCTCAGAATCATCGACTGCAATTGCGTGGAGGAGTAAACCCAAACGCCGCTCGGCGTCTGCGGATAGCCGTAAAAACCGTAAGCCTGCACATAGTTGTTGTAAACCATCACTTGCCCTTGCAAGATTTGTACCGACCGTATGATATCTCCTGGGAACAGCTGGCCATAAGCCGGGTATCCGGGTAACACTTCTGTGACTAACACACCGTAGCCGTTGTTGTCGACGGTGGAGATGCCCAACCTGATCCCACCTGCGGGAGGTGGTGTGGGGTAAGGATAGGGGTAGGGATACGGATACGGATATACGGGTTGTGGTTGTGGTTGCGGTTGCGGTTGCGGGGTCACGACGATCGGTCCAAAACCGAATTCTATCGTCCACCCCGCAAACAGAGCCGTTGCCAATACGAGAAGCGCAAGATAAACTATAGTTTTCTTTGCCACACAAATCCCTCCTTTTTGGATTTGGCGCCTTTTTCCATCCGATACACACCACTCAGTTAACACGACTAAGACGTATTTATGACTCGATTTAATGGATCCCATCACGTACCGGATCGTCGCGAAACCATCGCGCATCACACTCGATCGGGGATTGGCAGATCAAAGACCCCGACGACTCACGTTGTCTTCAAACAGCTGCGCGATGTGGCGGGGATCGATTTCGAAGAGCCACACTTCCAATCCTTCCACGTTCGAAAAGCCCCGAAGCGATCCCCATTCGAACCTCTCGAGGGCGAGTCTGTCGATGAAGGCGAGGCGCACGTTGCGCGAGCGTTTGAGTGATTCTATGCTTTTAATACCTAAAGCGTCCGCCAGTATCCGGATTCGCGAATAGAGGAGCAGTTCGCGAGCGTTGGGCTCTAACGGGCCGAAGCGGTCGACTAGCTCGAGTTCCACGGCCTCTATGTCTGCGGAAGTTCGAGAGAGGGCGATCTTCCTGTAGATCTTCATACGCTCGATCTGACTCGCGATATAGAGGTCGGTGAGCACACAGTTGAGCGGGAATCCTTTGATCTCCACCCGGATGGTCTCTTCGGGCTCCTCTTTTGTTTTCTTTTCTTCTTTCAACCCGCGTTTTACCAACGCAGCGTCCAGCATCTCGCGGTACAAGTGAAGCCCGACGGTGTTGATGTTGCCGTGTTGCTCGAACCCCAAAAGATTGCCGATACCTCGGATCTCCATATCCCGAAGAGCGAGTTGCAAACCGCTTCCCGCTCCGGAAAAGGTTTGTATGGCGTCCAACCGAGAACGGCTTTCCGGAAGCAGGCGGCCAAGTTTGGGATACAAAAAGTAGGCGTAGGCGCGCCGATCGCTCCGCCCCACCCTTCCTCTCAGCTGGTACAGCTGGGACAACCCGTATCGTTGGGCATCGTCGATGACCAGGGTGTTGGCGTTCGGGATGTCGACGCCGCTCTCGATGATCGTCGTACAAACCAGGATATCTATCTGGCCTTCGTAAAATTCCCGGATAGTCTGTTCGAAGATCGATTTCTTCATCTGACCGTGGGCGAGGCCTACATTCGCTTCCGGTACGAGCGCCCGTACTTGGTCCAGTGATTCGGAGATATCCTCGACACGGTTGTGAACGTAGATCACTTGGCCGCCCCGCGATAGTTCCCTTAAGATCGCCGTCTTCACGATGCGTTCCTCCCAAGGGGCCACCAGCACTTCAACCGGCAGGCGCCCGGGGGGAAGCGTGTCGACGACCGACATCTCTTTGACGCCGGAGAAGCCCATATAAAGTGTCCGTGGGATCGGAGTAGCGCTGAGGGTCAACACATCGACTTCCGTTTTCTTCTTTTTTATCTTTTCTTTCTGTGCGACTCCGAACTTTTGTTCTTCGTCGATGATCAAGAGGCCCAAATCTTTGTACTTAATCCGTGAAGAGAGGAGGCTATGTGTACCGATGATCACGTCGGCGGATCCGTCCGCGATCATCGAGAGCGCCAATTTTCGCTCCTTTTCTGTGACGAAGCGATTGATCAGAATGACCTTCGCCCCATATGCTGAAAACCGTTCGGAAAAGGTCTCATAATGCTGTTTCGAAAGGATCGTTGTCGGAACGAGCATCGCCGTTTGCTTCCCGTTGAGCGCCATTCGGAAGGCGGCCCGCATCGCGATTTCTGTCTTCCCCGACCCCGCATCGCCAAAGATCAGCCGGTCCATCGGATACTCTCGGGCCAAATCGTGATAAACGTCTTCGATCGAGCGTGCTTGGGGCTTCGTCTCCACATACGGGAAAGACGCGGCGAATTTGGATTCCAGCTCGAAGTCTCCGAAAACGGGTGGCTTCGTGGTGGCTTTGCGAATCGCGTAGAGTTGGATGAGCTCCTCTACCTTTTCTTCGATATCCTCTCGCACTTTGTTCCGGGTCCTGATCCACCCGTTGCCTTTCAGCCGTGTCAATCCGACGAGTGTCTCATCCCCGATATACTGATGCACCCGATCCAAATTTTCTACGGGCACGAAGATATTCACCTGATCCGCGTATTCGATCTTCAGATACTCGCGGGTCCCAGCGTAATTGCTGATCACCTCGTTCCCTTGATAACGACCGATCCCGAAGTCTTCGTGAACGATTAAATCCCCTTTTTCTAGGTCTTCGGACGAGGCGATTATTTGGCTTGGATATTCTAGGAAAGCGCTCGTTTGGCTTTTTCGCTTGACGGGAGCCAAACCGTCCGAAGAAACGGTGTAGTCCGCGAAAAGGGCGGCCTGATCCCCCAGGCTTACGGACGGACCTCTCGATTCCGTCAGAACCGTAACGTTCTCCCTGGACAGCAGGGCGCTTTCCGATACCCGAAGGTACTTGAGGTATATTTCTTTGTACTCCGCTTGAGGGTAAATGTCGAAGAGCTCTTTCTCGTAAGCGCGGAATCGTTCGAGGGCTTGAGAGAGCCGAACGTAAAAAAAGACCGTGTCCTTAGGCAAGAGATTGACTAAGGCGCGTTGTGTGGGGAGCAACATACCGCCAAGTGTGGGGAATCGATCCGGTTTTTGCTCTAAGGTGCCCAAGAAGAGGCTGTTCGGGTATCTCTTTTTCAGGTCCGCGATACGATTCCGGAAACATTCCAAATTCTCTTCTTTGAAGAAGGTCTCGCGAAAGGGAGGAATGAGGCGTTCGCCTTCCTGCCGCTGACATCCCTCCGTCGAGTCTACCCCTCTCGGCAAGCTCAGCTGGGTTTGAGGATCGAAGAAGCGCACGTCGCTGACCTCGTCGTCGAAGAATTCGATGCGTGTTGGAAAGTCATCTAGCAGCGAAAAAAAGTCCAGGATGAACCCACGCGCGGAAAACTCGCCTAGGTTTTCGACGGTATAGACTCGGCGGTATCCGCTTTCCGTGAGGTGTTGGATAACGGATTCCCGATCATATCGTGGTCTCCCGTCCCCTGTGATATACCCTCCCTTTTTGAAGGTCAGAGAGCTTGTGACCAGAAGGCGCGGGTCGACGATCTTTTGAAGCAGTGTCGGAATCGTCGTCAGTATCCCGCCGTTGAAGCGTTCAAAGCTGCCCAGACGATATAAGGTTTTCATCCGGTTTTTGAGCGTCGGTATCGACCCTTCCACCTGTTCGAAGGGCAGCAGATCGAAAGGGGGGAATAGGCAAAGGTCTTGGGGCGAGTCCAGGCTCCCGAAGTCTTGAAGCGACTTCATATCTTCGAAAGCGATAACCCAGGGCTTCGATAGGGAGTGTAATCGTGAGATCAACCGCTTGAGAAAGTCGTCGTGAAGGTCTGTTTTCAGATAAGCCGTGTGTTTTCCCGTTAATGGGAGCTTCTCTATGGCGCAGTCCATCTTGTTTCTCCTCGCTATCCTCGAACGATGGGCGCGATATGGTATTTTTCCGTCACTTCATCGAAGACCGCCAACACATCCAAAATGTATATGGAACGACGGTCGAAACTGTACAAGGTGAAAGAGAGCGTGGATTCGTGGAAGGTGAGCTGCTTGATCCTGTTGATCGGCACATCACGAAATATCCCGACCCATTTCAAACGGGGTTTGTGGTCTATTCGATCGAGGATGAAAGACAGCGCGTTCTTGATGTTGCTAGTGGAATAGTTCTCACGTGAGACCGAGGACCGTTTCATCGGGAATCGCGCAATAATCCGATCCGACGCGTTCGTCTTGATAGACGCGAAAAGCCCTTCGCTTCTCAACCCTGGGGCTTCCAACGGCTCTTCCGAGTAAACGGAGATTCCGCGAACGACGTAGAGGGGGAAGGAGAGGATTTGCTCCATCGATAGGGAGGTGTCTTCCGGACTCTCGTCGTAGACCCTCGTGTCGGTTCCGGCAGGCGTGAAATCCCTGAGCGCGACCTCTTTTCCCGGCGGTTCTATCGAAGAAACAGAAGCCTCCTCTGTGAAAACGGCTGTTTTGACGATTCGGTCGAAGCGTCCGACGGTTTCCTCGTTGAAACCTTTGACCACGCATAGGGCGTCGGAGTACTCCTCGAGATCGGTGATCTTCAACTCGGTTCCATAGGCGTGAAAGCCTTCTAGAGCAATCGCGTCGGTTAACGGCGCATAGATGTCGCCAATACCGGTGTCGAATTCGAAGTCGGTTCCTAAAACGGAGATCGCGCCGGTTTCTTTTTTTACGGAGTCCGCCAAGTCTTTGAAAAAGTCTTTTATTTTATCGAACAAACGTAATCCAGAGCCTCCTTAAGGCGAGAAAACGGTTCGAGGATATCGATCTCTTTGGAGATGGTGGTCAGCCATTGGTGTTCGTCGGAAGTTAAGTTATTGACATAGACGATCTTGTACTCTTTCCCGATCATATCCGAACGGTACCGATCATCGGTGGCGTCCGCATCCGTCGTTTCCTTCTTAATAGACTCCAAAAAGATGAGCGGGTACTTCGATTGGGTTTGTAGCAAGGTCATATCACGAACCAGGATGAAACGGGGTTTCTCTTGAATGCTGATGATCAACTTTTTGGAAAGAACGTCCACGGTCAGATACTTCTCGATGGACTTGCCGTACAAGATTTTTTGAAGGTTAGTCGGTTTGATCGGTTCCGTATACTTAAATTCGACGGGGATACCGTAATAGTCGGAGATGAGGATCCCGCCGACATAGGTTTCGTCACTCTTCTTTTCGATTCCTAAATACCCGAATACCGAGGCAACATCTGCCATACTAGGGCTCCTTTAGCTTTGAACAGCTAGGGATGTTCTCAACCGCGCACGTCCAAGAAATGGCCCCGATAATCGTCTTCGGGCTTTTTGGGGGGCTGTTTCTCTTCTTCCTTTTTCTTTCGGGATAGTTCTCCTTGCGCTGCCCCTTGTTCTTGGTCGGTAGAGTGCTTGACGCCCTCCTGCTCTGCCTTTTGCGCGGCAGGGGTCGTGTGCGTCGATTCTTTGGTTTTTTTCGACATCTCGGAAGCCAACGCCTGTTGGGCGGCCTCTTGGGTGATCAGCTGACGGCTGACGCTTTGCGCCGCTTCGGCAGGCTTGACAAAAGAGGTTTGCATCTCAAGCGGTCCCGTCATCATGACTCCTCCTTTCTGTGCCGGTTAAAAAAACTGTCTGCGCTCTTCCGCTTCCGCTTCTTCGATCCTATGTTTTAACGTTCTCAAGGCCTTACTCATTATTTGCGAAACCCTCGACTCGGTAACGCCGAACACGAGGGCGATTTCTTTCAAGTTGAGCTCTTCGATATAGTAAAGCGAAATAGCGAGCTGCTCTCTTTCGGTGAGGCTTGAAATAAAGCTTTTCAAACGGTCGCGCCTTTCGTCTTTTTCAAACTGCTGTTCCGGATTCAACTCCTCGCTGACGATCGTTTCGGTAAAATCGGTCTCATCGGGGCTGAGGTAGTTGTCCAAATCCAATATTTGCTTGCAGTTCATATCCATACGGGTGGTTTGTACCTCTTCCAACGGGAGTTTCAGGTATTCGGCGATCTCTTCTTCCGTGGGCGTCGCTCCGTTCTTCGCCTCTAATTCGAAGTAGGCTTTCTCGATTTCCTTAATCTGCCGGCGCGTTTTACGGGGCAACCAATCGATACTTCGCAAGTAATCGTACATTGCCCCTTTAACCCGCGTGAGCGCGAATGTGGTGAAGCTCGCGCCTTTGGTTTCGTCGTAGCGATCGAATGCGTTGATAAGCGCGACGACCCCCTCCTGAACGAGGTCCGAAACCTCTACGCTCTTCGGCAAGGTCGATTTCACGTTTGAGGCCAGCGCTTTAATTTTGGGCAGAATCATTTGTATGAGTTGGTCTTTTGTGAGCCTATTTTGGCTGTATGAAGAATCGAGACGCTTGTTTTTGATCACACTGCTGCCCTTCCTTATCGTATGGAATCATTTAGTGCCCGCTCTCCGCCTACAGCTCTAGAATCTCGGTCTTTTCTCCCCCTCCCACTTTTCGTATCTGAAGGATCCCCGTTTGGATATTATACTCTATACTCCTGGCGCGGGTACCGCCGGTGTCTTCACTTAATAGACGGATTTTTTTCTGGGCGAGTACGTTTTTCACGGCTTCGGTGTTTCTTTTCCCCACTTCCATTGACGATCCGGTGGATTTAAACATCGCTGCGCCGCCGGCTATCTTCGCCTCGAGTTTACTTAAGTTCGCTCCTAAAGCTCCCATCTCTTTTAACAAAACCTCAATGCCGGAATCCGCATATTTACCAGGTTTCGAGACTTCTTTTCCGCCACTTTCCGGGAGCATAACGTGAATCAGACCGCCAACTCCTTTGGCAGGGTCCCTGATGCATACTCCCACGCAAGAGCCGAGGCCCAAGGTGACGAGAACCAGAGGGTTCTTACCCGATTTGTACTCTCCGATGCCAATGATTGCTTTTTCTTCCATAGTGCTCACATTCCAAGCGATTCAAGCAATTTTTTCACGGATTCGGGTTTCAATATCAAAAACAGAAAGGCCTCCACATTCTGCTGACCCTCGATCTGGAAGTTGGTCTCGATGAGAATCGTGTGATCCTCTTCTTCGGCATACTCTAAGCACGATTCCGCGACGATACCGGAGACCATATCAACGGTGATTTGAGGAACTTCGGAGTTCACGAACAGATTCGTAAACTGCGTAAGCGACACGAGATAGGAACCGCAAACGATGTTGCCAATCTCGCTGAAAACCGATCGCTGCATTTCGTCCATTGTCGTGAGGTCTTCGTTCACGAATCCGATCAACAGCTCCAGCAACCTTCGACCGGGCTCGGAATCAAAAAGCAGGAGGAGTTTTCCATTCAACTCCTCATGAAATCCCAGCTGTATGCCTACGGTCACTTTTTCGGGGTCTTTAAAAAATAAGGGAATCCGAGAAAACTCGATTACAGAGACGCTGGGGACTTTTATCTCCACCTTTTTACCCGTCATCATAGAAAGCGCGGTGGCCCCGTTCCCCGTTCCTATGTTGCCGATCTCTTTCAACACATCTAAGTGTTGAGGCGACAGTTGTGCATAGTACGACATCAAGGATTCGCTCCTTCTTCCTTAATTTTTTTTCGATATTCCTGTTCTAAAACGAAGACATACCGGACGATTCGGTCTTCGATCGAACGAGGAAGATCCTTGAACTCCACCCCGTAGATCCAGTGTTTCGTTTGGACATTGCGATCGCTCCTGACAATCTGTGAGGTAACCCCGTCCAAGGTGATGGATTCGCAAACAACCATATTCACGACCACCTTCTCCGAAACCGTCATTTCACAGGGCGACACCATCAGCAATCCTCCGGCGCTCAAGTCTTTCGTAATGAATTTATGAGTCTCATTTGTTTTCAAACGGATGAAATCGCCCTCCACGAAGAACGGGACCCGAACGAACTGGCGCCTTTGTATCTTCCGCAGGTTGTCCGGAAAAAGGATGTACGTCACCAAGAATCCTTCTTGATCCTTCTCGTAGGATATCACCATACTCTGGAAAACGTACATAGAGCTTTTATCCACCATCTTCACGTATAGGCGCGTTCCGGCGGGCAACGGGACGAACTGACCTTGAGAGCTCGGCATCCCGATTTTCATCACCTTTTTGTTGAAATCGATGTCATAGATGCTGCTCTTGTATACGCCCTCCAACAGAGGGTCGGATACGTCGATGATCAGCGGCTTCCCAATTCTTAGCCCTTCGCTTGCTTTGATCTGCGTATTGAAGTATGCCATCCTTTCCCTACCTAATGAGAAACACCCAGTTTCGCGAGCTTCTGGTGAAACACGAGGAGTTTCTTTTTTAGTTCATTCTTTTGCTCTTCATCCGCCAGTCGGAGCAAGAACCCGTACTCGAAAAAGTTGTAGTTGGTGAATTCATAGGCTTTCTTAACGTGAAACGGACGTTGTATGCCGAAGATACGGATCGTCCCTTCTTCCGCTAACAAACGGTTCTGGCAAGAGACCCCAATACCGGCCATCGAAACGTCTTTAACGATTACCTGCCTCGACTCTCCCCGTGATTCGAAGGTTCCTTTTTCTATCAAAAAGTAACGTTTGTAATTCCTCTTCTGAGAAACCATCGTTTGTCCCGGAGACACCAATAACCTTTTTACTTTACCATATACGGGGTCGTCTTTGACCATTTGCTCCTTCAGTCGTCCCTCCCCCTTGATGATACCCAGAGGGAGAAAGATTTGATAGACGATTTCACTGTCGTTTCGCAAATCGGCGCTGATTTGGAATACCCGGCTTTCGAACAGAAGGAGGTCTTTGTACGTGCCCAAAAAAACGCAGAATAAGGAGCGGCCCGGTAATTCCAGCATCGATTTCCAACAGCTGAGCTTCAACAGCTTGCTTAAATTCTGGATAAGGATCATCGTGCCCCTACTTGATCCCGAAGAGCTTTTTGAACTTTACGAAAAAGCCATTGGGCTCTTCGTCTTCCTTATACTGGCTTTTGAGAATCATCTTCGACAAGCGCAATATCGCTTGAGCCGGCTGGGAATGCCTTTGAGTTTCGATGAAAGGAGCCTGTTTTAAAACGCTAGCGCTCACGCCAGAATCCTCCCTCACGATCAACTTTTCGGCTATCGTCCAGCCCGCGAATTTTTCTAGAACATAAGAGAACCGTTCGAGCACCTGCGTGTCTTTACTCGTGTTTCGCGATTGATTCATAATGAGGTACAGCTCCGGAAAAATCCCTTTCGTGGCCAACACCTTCGCCAGGGTGTAAACGTTGATGAGCGCGGTGGGTTCAGGCGTCGTAACCAAAAACAGTTTGTCCGCTGCCTGATAAAAAGCGACGAGCTCTTCGTTGAACCCGGCGCCTGTATCCACCACCGCATAGTCCATATCCACGACGAGTTTCAAGAAATCGTCCATAAGTCGCAGTTTCGACTCGTTTCGAAAAGCGATCAGATCGCCCACATCCGTTCCGCTACTCAGGAGCCAAATGCCATAGCTGGTCGGGTATAGCACGTCTTTGAGTTCCATCTTTCCCACGAGATAGTCGCGTAGGGTGTTTTTGGTCGTTAACCCCAATAGAATATCCACATTCGCGAAACCCACGTCAGCGTCGAAAAGCAGGACGCTCTTCTGATTTTTCGCCAACGCCACCGCAAAGTTCGCGGCGATCACGCTTTTCCCAACCCCGCCTTTTCCGCTGGCAACGACGATGATTTCGAAATTTTTAGCTGCTACAACCTTTTTAAGCGTTTCCAACTGGTCTGGCATTAGTCAGCACCTCTTTCACGATAAACGAAGCCAACCGTTTCGAGTCCGCTATCATGATATCTTCTGGAATCCTCTGGCCGTTCGTGATGAAGCATACCGGAATGTCGTATCGGCTACTCAGTTCAAGAAATGACCCGTAGACGGAGGTTTCATCCATCTTCGTCAGAATCAGATGGGTGGGCGCGATCACCGAAAAATGCTCGATAATGCTGTACATATCTTTCGAGCGCGTGTTCATGCTCATCGTCAGCAGCTTATACTTCGGATTGACGATTTGCAGGTATCGGCTCAATTCGTTCATCTGCAGTTCGTTCTTCTGATTCCTTCCCGCGGTGTCCACGAGCACGAGGTCGAAGTCTTTAAACCGTTCCAGTAGCATCGATAGTTCTTTCGGGTTATAAGCGACACCCACGCCGATACCCATAATGTCCGCGCTGGTTTTCAGCTGGTCAACGGCCGCGATCCGGTAGGTGTCGATCGTTAGAATGCCGATTCGTTTTCGCATCTCGAGGGACAGCATCGCGGCGATTTTGGTCAACGTGGTGGTCTTCCCCACGCCCGTCGGGCCGATGAAGAACAGGATATCCCCTTTTTCGTGGTTCTTGATAAAATTATCGGTTCTTATGGCTGGAGATAAAACTTCCGAAAACTTCCTTTCCACCTCCATCGTGTTGTCCATCCCGTCATTCGTGACGATGCGCAAGGACTCCACCATTCTTCTGGACAAGTCCTGATTAACCTCTTGGTCGATCAGCGCTTCATAGATCCTGCGAAACCGCTCCGGAAGGCCTGGGAGATAGTGTTCTTTCCCTATCTTGACGCTCAAGTCCTGGATCATCCGTTTCATCGCCAACATATCCTTCCGAAGCCCCGACACGTCACGGGCGCCCGCGTCATCGCCTCCCCCCCACTCCGTTGCGGGAACTCCGGACAGTCTCGTAAAAGAGGAGTCCTCATCCACCTTTTCGATCTTGGGAAGCCCCACCGAATACCCGGTTGACGGCACGCTCGGCGTCTTAGGTCGTTCCTTCGGAGAAGGTGACGTCTCCGCTTGTGCCTGGACATTTTTCGACAGGATGCGTTTCAGTTCATAGAGTTTTTTGCTGTCGATCCATTCCTCATCTTTTGGCGGGGTCTTCGATTTGATTTCTTCTTTCTTCTCTTCGGCGACGGCGGTCACCTCGTACTTGGTTCTGCTCCCGAATCCCAAAAATCCGCCGGACTTGAACTTTCGCGTGCCGAGTATAACCGCGTCTTCGCCAAGGTCTCTTTTAATTTGTTTGAGCGCGTCCTTGACATCTTCGACGACGTACTTTTTGATTTTCACAGGTTAATCACCGCTTCCACCGAAAAAGGGATGTCCTCGACGAGTTCTTCGTATGCCAGAACGATAACGCCGGGTAACGCCCTTTCGATACTTCGCTTCAGATAGTATCGAATCGACCCGGAACAGACGACGATCGGCATAAATCCCTTTTTCATCGCTTTCTCCAAGGCGTTCGACAGAGTTCCCTCCAGTTTTTTCAACATCTCCGGGTCTATCGCCAGGTACCGTTCTTCCGGGGTTTCGCGGATCGAATTCACCAACTGCCGTTCCAAAGACGGATCCAATCCCACCGCATGCAAAGCCCCGTCGTCGGACCGTGCGTCCAAAACGATCTGGCGCTTTAACCCCCGTCTGACGTATTCTGTGAGATAATCGATATCCTTCGTCTTATCGATGTGCTCGGTCAACGTTTCGAAAATCAAGGGCATATTGCGGATCGAAACGCGCTCCTTTAATAGATTTTGCAGGATCCGCTGGACTTCGAACATCTTCAACCCATCCGGTATGACTTCGTTGACCAAAGAAGAGAACTTTTCTTTCAATCCGTCGATCAGCAAGCTCATCTCTCGGCGCCCCAGAATCTCATGGGCGTATTTCTTGATGATCTCGGACAGATGTGTGGCGAAAACGCTCGGCGGGTCGACGACCGTGTACCCGCTGTTGATCGCAAATTCCCGTTGAGATTCATCTATCCAATAGGCTTCTAAGCTGAACGCGGGTTCACGACTGGAAATGCCCGGCAGGATGCCCTTCGCCGTACCCGGGTTGATAGCCAACAAACGGTTCGGCCACAATTCATACCGCGCGATTTCCGTGCCTTTCAATTTTATCACATATTCGTTCGCCTTTAGGAGAACGCTGTCTCGAACACGAATAGGAGTGAGGATCAAGCCCATTTCATAGGCGAGTTGCTTTCGTACGAGGGTGATGCGGTCGAGCAGGTCTCCCCCTTGCGTCGGGTCAGCGAGCGGTAACAGGCCATACCCCAATTCCACATCGATGGTGTCCGTTTGGATGATCTCGGAGACCTCCGCGGAGGTCGTCATAAAGGGCGCCGGCTGTTCTCCCTTCGGACGCGGCTCCCCCGGCGGCGGCCCTTTTAAACCCGCGAATCCTTCCGGTTCCGGTCCACCCGGGCCTCCCGTCTCAGGCGCCAGCTTTTTCGTTTCTCGAGAGGCCATAAACCCCATCGCGATGAGCAACACGCCGATCAATAGGGTGGAAAATGTGGGCAGGGGCGTGAACAGTGAAAGAAAAACCAAGACTCCTCCTGTTAGGAACATCACGCGATTGTCCGAGGTCAGCTGCTTCATCATATCTCGACTCAGGTTGTCTTCCGAGGCGGCCCTCGAAACCAAGATACCGCTGGACGTCGAAACCAACAAAGAGGGAATCTGGGCGGCGAGCCCATCTCCGACGGTCAATAGGGTGAAAACTTCCGCGGCCTCTCCTATACTCAAACCCTGTTGAACGGCGCCGATGATCAATCCGCCGATGATGTTGACGAAGACGATGATGATACCGGCGATGGAGTCTCCTCGAACGAATTTGCTCGCCCCGTCCATTGCGCCGTAAAAATCTGCCTCGCGGCGCACGTCGTTTCTCCGTTTTTTCGCCTCTTCTTCGGTGATCAGCCCCGCGTTATAGTCGGCGTCCACGCTCATCTGCTTTCCCGGCATCGCATCCAAGGTAAACCGCGCGGCCACTTCCGAAATCCGCTCCGATCCCTTGGTAATGACGATGAACTGGATGATCACGAGGATTAAGAAAATGATGATACCGACGATATAGTTGCCTTGAACGACGAAATTCCCGAAGGCTTTCACGACCCGCCCGTCGAAATTTTTACCCTGCAAGAGAATGAGACGCGTGGAATTGACGTTGAGAGCCAGTCGAAACAAGGTGATCACCAGCAGGATCGAAGGGAAGGAGGACAATTCCAACGCGTTGCCTACGTACATGGTCGACAAGAGGATCACGAGAGAAATGGTGATATTGATTATCTGAAAGATGTCTAGCAAAAAGGTGGGTATCGGGAGGATCATCAACAGGACGATACCGACGATCAGCAACGTTATGATGATGTCAAAGTACTTCATACTCACACCTTTCCGACCGTTTTCAAGACGTAGGCCAAGACTTGGGCGACCGCTTGGTAGAGTTCGGCGGGTATTTCCTCCCCGATCTCCGTCGTTTCATACAACCTCCTCGCAAGCGGAGGATTTTCGTGGATCGGCACATCGTGCTCTTTTGCAATCTCGATGATTCTTAAGGCGATAAAATCGATCCCCTTGGCCACCACCACAGGGGCCGACATCGTATCCAAATCGAATTGGATCGCCACCGCGTAGTGGGTCGGGTTCGTTACGACAACGGTGGCGGAGGGCACCTCTTCCATCATCCTGCGCTTCGCCAGTTCCGCCATCATCTGCCGCTGTTTCGCCTTGATCTGCGGGTTCCCTTCGATGTTCTTGTACTCGTCCTTGATCTCCTGTTTTGACATACGGATGCTTCGCTCGAACTCCCACCTTTGGTAGAAGTAGTCGACGAAGCCCAGAATGACCAAGGCGAAACCGATCCGTATAGCCAGCTGATAGAGAGAATCACCGATCAGAACCATCGAATCCATCGTCGAATAATCCGGCAACAAAAACAGGGTATTCCATAAGCCGGTGATGAATGACCAACCTATTATACCCAGAATGGCCAATTTTCCAATATTTTTTATCAGCTCCACGACCGATCGTAAAGAAAACATCCTTTTGAACCCGTTGATCGGGTTCAGTTTGTTCAAGTCGAACTTGATCCCTTTCAAGGTAAAGAGGAGCCGCGTTTGTAGCATACCGGTCATTAGCGCGATCGCGAAGGCGGCTAACAAGAGAAAGGCTAAAAAGAGGAAAAAATCTTTGCCTTCGATAAACAGGTTCAAAAAAGGGTCTTTGAAATCCGCGATATCTCCGAGGTTCGGCAACGATAGATAAAAAACGACTAAACGGGTCAGGTTTTCGTACAGCTTTGGGACGATAAAGCGCAAAAACACGATAATGCCGATGAACACCGCGGCGGTGGCCAGGTCTTTCGAATAGGTGATCTGACCTTCCTCGCGAGCCTTTTGGCGACGTCGCGGCGTCGCCTTTTCTGTCTTATCCGGGTCCGCGAAGAGCTGAAGGTCGATATACAGCCGTATCTCTTCTAAAACCATTTGAAGATTTGATTCATCCATACGGTTAACTCCCTCGTGTAACGGACCACAACGTCTGCCCAGATAGGCAGAAGCCCAACCAAGATAATCATGCCGACAAGAACTTTCAGCGGCAGCCCCACGATGAACACGTTCAGCTGGGGCAGTAATTTCGACATAATGCCGAGGACGAAAGTGACTAAAATCATAAAAAAGATCATTGGAATCCCGATTTGCAGGCCGAAAATCAGCACATTCCCCATCAGCGTGGAAAACTCCAACGGAAAATTCGCGTCCATTCGCATAATCGTCAACGGAACCAGTCGAAAGCTTTCGACGAGAACCTGGAACAGGATCAGCGGCCCCTTCATCAGGACAAACATGAACAAAAAGCCTATCGAGGTCATCTGAGAGAGGATCACGCTCTCTGTCTCAGTTTGCGGATCGTATATCGTTGCGGCCGAAAAACCGAGCTGGTACCCGTAGATATCTCCGGCGAAATCGACAGCCCAGAACAAGATATTAGCGACCAACCCCGCGGCGAACCCGAAGGTAAAATTGAGCATTTCGATGAGGACGATATCTCCCACAGGTGTGGTTAGGGGGATCGGGGTCCCAACGGCCGGAATCAGGATGTACGAGGTAAAAACGACGAACAACACTTTGATCAAAGGAGGGAAGTAGTGTCCCCCAAAGAAAGGCGAGTATAGGATCAAGCCCGTGAGACGGCTGATGATCGCTGACCAGGAGAGGAAATACCGAAAAACGAACTGCTGTACGTCAAAATCCACCGACGGATCCTCTATATGAGGTTCATATAGTACGTCATCACATCGGCTATATAGTCCATAAGCTTCTGGAAGATCCAGCCCCCGAAAATGACTAAGGACAAGAAGACGACCAACACCTTCGGAACGAACGATATCGTCTGATCGTTAATTTGGGTGACCGCTTGGAAGATACCGATCAACAGACCGATAGCCAAACTGAGAAGCATGGTCGGAGCGATGGTGTACAGAATCACATAGATACCTTCCATAAAAACATCCAAAAACGTCTCTATTGTCATCGAACCCCCCCTACCGCCTATCTGTATATTATATCATGAAGTTCTCGACCGCCGAATCCCCGCACTTCTGGGAACACCCTGGGAACGCCGAACTTTGTGGGTTATCGCGGGGTAACCAGCGGGACCCCGCGATCCTATCTTTGCTTTTTTTTGCACCGCTATGAGCCCGTAAAAATCGGTATCGCGCCGTCGCGAAAAGAAAAGGCGCTTACGCCGCGATGCCGCCCAGGCAGGATCGCCCTGGGAACGCCGGACTTCAGTCCGGCATATTCTTTAAGTTTTTTCACTCCTCCGTGCCCTCTGTGTTCTCTGTGCGAACCCTGCTTTTTCTCTTCGAGCCCCCTGTGCGAACCCTTTTTGAAATGCATATCGCGCCGTCGCGAGAAGAAGGAGCCCTTACGCCGCGATGTATGTTTTCTCCGTGCTCTCTGTGCCCTCCGTGTGAAATCTTTTTTCGCACTTTGGAGAACTCGCCTTTCTGAGAACGTCCTAGGAACGCCGTAGTCCCCCCACTTCAGTACGGCATTTACACCCCCCTTTCGTGTACAATAGACATCGAAAGGAATAGAAGGGAGTGACCCTATGAGACCAATAACAGCCGTTCTCGTGGGCGCGGGAAACCGAGGAACCCACGCCTACGGAGACTACGCGTTACTCAAACCCGAATCCTTGCGGATCGTCGCGGTAGCGGACCCAGACGGGACACGTCGGAAGCGCTTCCAGCAAGACCACCAACTACCCGATAAAGACTGCTTTTCCGATTGGAAGCCCCTCCTTAACGAAAAGCGCGCGGATTTGGCGATCATCGCCACGATGGATAGACTGCACGCCGAACCCGCCCTCCTGGCTATGGAGAAGGGGTACGACATCATCCTCGAAAAACCGATGGCGACGACGTTGGAGGGGTGTCGACAGATCGTCGACGCCGCGAAAGAAACGGGTCGAATGGTCAGCGTCGCGCACGTGCTACGGTACACCACCTTTTTCTCGAAGATCAGAGGGCTTCTGGACGGGGGGAGAATCGGAAGACTCCTACAGATCAACCTCACGGAGCGCATCGGGTACTACCATATGGCGCACAGCTACGTCCGGGGAAACTGGGCGAACAGCCAAACGACTGCACCGATCATCCTCACGAAGAGCTCTCACGATTTGGACATCCTCTACTGGCTGATCGGAGAGCCCTGCCGAAGTGTCTATTCCGAGGGTGGGCTCGTCTACTTCCGCAAACAAAACCATCCGAAAGGCGCTGGCGAGCGCTGCCTTTCGTGCGGAATCGAGAGAGACTGCCCATACTCCGCGAAAAAGATCTACCTGGAACTCGTCGAAGATTGGCCAATCGCGCGGAACATACTGCCAGGAGCTTCCTTCGAGGAAAAAGTGCGATATTTGGAGACTGGCCCATATGGAAGGTGCGTCTTCCTATGCGATAACGACGTGGCCGACCGCCAGACCGTTCTCCTCGATTTCGGAGAAACCCTTGCGGTCTTCAACCTCACCGCGTTTTCGGCGGAAAAAACCCGCGAGATCGACATATTGGGCACTGACGGGGACATCAAAGGCAACTTTGAACGGGGCTGGATCGAGATCAGACGCTACGGTGGAACAACGGAAAGGATAACGATACCCCAAGAGAAAGGACACCACGCCGGCGGAGACTACCGTTTGTTAGACGACGTCATCAAGCGACTTCGGAACGCGGACAAAGACAGCCTATCCTCGCCGGAAGAATCATTACACAGCCACGAAATCGCCTTCGCCTGCGAAACCTCACGGCGCGAAAAACGCCCGGTAACCTTGAGGAACGGCTATCCTTAACGAAGCGGACTAGCGCCGACGGAGCGCCCTGGGAGCGCCGGGCTTCGTGGATCATCGCGGGGTAAGTGGTTTTTACGACCCCGCGATCCGCTCTTTCTCCCCCTCAAAAGCGTATCGCGCCGTCGCGAAAAGAAGGGTCGCTTACGCCGCGATGCGCCCACGCAGGAACACCTGAGAACACCCTGGGAACGCCGGACTTCGAGGATCATCGCGGGGTAAGTGGTTTTTACGACCCCGCGATCCGCTCTTTCTCCCCCTCAAAAGCGTATCGCGCCGTCGCGAAAAGAAGGGTCGCTTACGCCGCGATGCGCCCACGCAGGAACACCTGAGAACACCCTGGGAACGCCGGACTTTAGTCCGGCACGTTCTTAAGTTTTCCGCACTCCTCCGTGCTCTCTGTGCCCTCTGTGCGAACCCTGTTTTTCAAGACATGTAGAAAAGCGTATCGCGCCGTCGCGAGAAGAAGGGACGCTTACGCCGCGATGCTTGTTTTCACCGTGGCGTCTGTGCACTCCGCGTGCAATCTCACTCTTTACCCTTCCAAAAAGACATGCCAACTCAAAAAGCATGCGTTCCCAGAAAACCATTAGTGGATATCAAAGAATACTCGAAACGAGAACTACGTCCGAAAAAGTGGTATGCTTAACACAAACGGTCACTATGGAGGTTTCCCCGATGGAGAAAAAGTATCTGAATCCACTGCTCGACTATACCTTCAAGAAGATTTTCGGAAATGAAAAACACAAAGAGATCCTGATCCATTTCTTAAACTCCTTAGGGATCGAAAGCCAAGGGCATAAGATCGTCGACCTACGCATACTCGACCATACGAATGAAAAACGGTTTAAGCTGGACAAGTATTCGGTAATGGACATCAAGGCGACGTTGAACAACGGGGAACTCGTCAACATCGAGGTACAGATACTCCCGTACGAACATATGCTCCAGAGGACGATATACTATTTGACAAAAATGTATTCGGACCAGCTGACGCAAGGTGACGATTACGGCAAGTTATGCAACACGATCACAGTGAATGTTTTGGGGTACAATCAATTCGAGCACGACAGGATCCACTCTGTCTATCATATACGGGACGCAGAAACGTGTGAAAAGCTGGGGGACTTTCTGGAGATACACTTTATCGAGACGCAGAAGATTGGGAAGAGTCCACAAAAATTAGGAGAAGACCTCAAGGGTTGGCTATTGTTCTTGAGTAACCCTGAAAACCAAAGGATAACGGAGCTCGGGAAGGAGGTAGGAGAGGTGGGGCAAGCGATCAACCTGTTAGAAGAACTGAGCCGGAGTCGAGAAGAGCGAGCGATAGCGGAAGAGCGCGAGAAAGCGATTCGCGACGAACTTTCCTTTCGGAAAGCCGAATTGGAAAAAGGATTACAAAAAGGATTAGAAAAAGGATTACAAAAAGGATTAAAGATAGGCCGAGAGGAAGAGAAATACGAAATCGCCAAAAAGCTCATACACAAGGGGATGGATTTGTCAGAGGTCTTGGAGATAACTGGACTATCTCTCAAGGACTTAAAGAATATCGGTAACCTCACGTAAGTCAAGGATAAGCCGCTTTCCGGAAGAGCCGCCGGAGTTCCCGGGATCATCTGGGAGCGCCTAACTTCGTGGGCCATCGCGGGGTAAGTGGTTTCTACGACCCCGCGATGCCGCCCACGAAGGAACACCTGAGAACGCCATGGGAACGCCGCACTTTAGTGCGGCATGTCTTCTACGTTTTCATCCTCTCTCCGTGCCCTCTGTGTTCTCTGTGCGAAACCATTCTTTATCTTTTTTCGGCCTATATACCGTGCCAACTTAAAAGTTGGCGTTCCCAGAGAGACAGGCCAACTGGAAGTCGGCCCCACGAGTTTTCTTCAGCCTTTTCTCTCTGTTCTCTGTGCCCTCTGTGCTCTCCGTGCGAAACCATCCTTTATCTTTTTTTGGCTACAATACACGCCAACTTAAAAGTTCGGCATTCTCAGGCGTTTCCAATTGCGCCCATTATTACCCTTCTTCCCCCTTAAGCACATACACTCCGTTCGATACGAGGAGCCTTTTCGCGGAAGAAGTGTACCCGTTTTGGGAGAACGTCGCGAATAGGGTTTTCGGATTTTTTTCGGTAATTGCCTGCTTGATCTCTATCCAGCGGTCCGCTTCGCGTTTCCCATACTTCCCTTTCGTGTCTTTCACGTCGATCCACAACTCGATGTTGCCTTTCACGATTAGATCGATCTCTCGGTTCCGTAACCCGATTTTGACCGTTTCTCGCTCTAAGATCGTTTTCGGTTTAATGGTGAGGTCTATCCCGTTTTCCGCGAGGTCTTTCAGGTTGAACGGCCTCTTGATCCGCTCCCGTACGAGGTATTCTCTGAACTTCCCCTTCTCGTAACTCGTCCTCCCCATCTCCTGGCGGACCTCTTTGCGGATGTCTGGGATGAAGTTATCGATTTCATCCTGGTACAATCTCCTAAATACCAGCTCATAGGTTTTATCCTTCGCGATAGCATATCTGAATGCGGTGCTCCCCGATGAGATCAAGTCCGCTTTGATTAACTTTTGCAGTTTCGTTTCCAGTTCGGAGTCGGTTATATCTAGTTTGAGGTCTTTGATTATCTGAGCTCGAGAGCGTTCTTCGCCAGCCTGAAACAGGTACAGCAAGAGCCTCTTCGCGTTTCTTTTGTTCACTTCCACGAAGATTTTTGCGATATATTCGCCCCACGTCTTGAAAATCAATCCGCTCGTGATCTCTTGCGTGTACACTTCGATGATGTTGTCCTCTTGAACGTAGTCTTTTTTGGTGTTGTGTTTTGACGAGAAAAGCGCATAGATATACAAAGGGTCTCCACGTGTGAGGTTCCAAAGCTTGCCCACTCCGATATCGTTTATCTTTGTCCGAAAGACCTCCGCGTACTTCCAAATCGCTTCTTTCGCCTCCTCTTCAGGGAGGTTCTCCAAGACGTTCTCCTCAAACCGAGCTGTGAGTCTTCGTACGATCTCCAACAACCCGTGGACTTCGCTCCCCGAAATGATGAGCGGCGCCTCTCGCTTCTCAGCAAGTTCCAAGTACGTCCCGCTCAGCGAATCAATCGTATTCCCCCGCTCATCAAGGATAAAAGCGTTGATGTTTTGGAATTCGTCTATGATTTGGACGATTTTTATACCTTTAGACGCAGCAATCTCAGAAGGAGCGCGGCTCGCAACTTTCCACATCAAATTCCAATTGCCCGTTCTTTCAAATTCGTCTATGGACTTGCATCTCATATGTAGTTCTGGATACGGGGCGATGTGTTCTTTTAATGCTACGTAGTTTAAAGGGGTTATGACCCGGTCTTTGTTCCGTGTAAGGTATGAAAGATAGTGGCTTGCGAACGTCGAGAAGAATTCTTTCGCGAAGCTGGCGCGCGTGATCTGTTCTTCTTGTATCGCATAGTAGAAGGGAATCACCTTGCTTCCCGAACAGCTCCATAGAATATTGAACAAACGCTGCAGAAACGCCGTTTTTCCTTTCTTCCGCCTAGCGACGATCGCTTGACTTCTAGCGATGTTACCTATCAGGCGATCGTACCATTCTCCAAGAAAGTAATCGAACTCCTTTTTCCTCCCAACGAAGAGGTCAGTATTTCCGATTAGCTCCGGCAAGGCGTAAGTTATCGTTTCCGGCATCTTGAACATCGCATTCACCCGCTTTGTTTGTGTTTGATTAAGATTATAGCATAGAACGCCTCCGGAGCGCCTGGGAACTACCGGGAACGCTGGATTTCGTGGGTCTTCGTGGGGTAACCAGCGGGCTGACTTCGGAAGTCCAAAAAGTCTCAATGATCGTGTGGGTTATCGCGGGGTAACCAACGGGACCCCGCGATACTAACTAAGCCCCTCGATACACCAGTACAAAAGCGTATCGCGCCGTCGCAAAAAGAAAAAGCGCTTACGCCGCGATGCCCGTTCTCTCCGTGCTCTCTGTGCCCTCTGTGCGAACCCTGTTTTTCAAGACTTATACAAATGCGTATCGCGCCGTCGCGAAAAGAAAAAGTGCTTACGCCGCGATGCCCGTGTGGGGTTATCGCGGGGTAACCAGCGGGACCCCGCGATACACGCTTGAGAACGCCAAACTTCAGTTTGGCGTGTCTACTTTGGAATCACCCTGGGAACGCCGGACTTTAGTCCGGCAGGTTCTTAAGTTTTTTGCACTCCTCCGTGCCCTCTGTGCGAACCCGTCCTTTATCTTTTTTCGGCCTGTATACCATGCCAACTTAAAAAGTTGGCGTTCCCAGAAGGCACTCCTCCGTGTTCTCTGTGCCCTCCGTGCGAACCCTGCTTTTTCTCTTCGAGCCCTCCGTGTTCTCCGTGCCCTCTATGTCCTCCGTGCGAACCGTTCTTTCTCTTTTTGGAGTTCCCAAAAAACCGCGTTGTTGTGAGATACGAGGGGCTAACCGAACGTCTCGCTGATGATTCCCGCGATTCGGCTTCCAGCGTCTCCGTTGCCGAAAAGCCCCGGGGACACTTCCGAAACGGCCTTTTTCGACAAAGCGCCGGATACGATCTTCTCTTTAACCGCATCCACCAGGGTGTTAAATCCCATATCCACCAACTCCCGCCAACCCGTATCCTCCATCATCACAAGCGCGGGGGTACCAGCGAAGTAGGCTTCCTTCTGAACGCCCCCGCTGTCGGTGATCACACATCGGGCAGCCGACAACAGTGCGACGGTATCGGGGTATGGAATGGGGTCCGTCACGGTGACCGATTTCAGATAGCGACCAAAGTCGTTCGCTTCGACCGCTTTACGGGCTCTCGGATGCATCGGAAACACCAACGGGAAATGCTGGGATATTTCGGCGAAGGCTTCCAAGATCGCTCTCAACCGCTCGGGGTGGTCGGTATTGAAATCCCGGTGGAGGGTTGCGAAGAAGAACGCTTTTTCGGTCACGGCATATCGCGAGCAGATTTTTCTGACATCCACGGACTGACGAACCGAGAGGAAGAGGTCGTACATCACGTCTCCTGTAAAGAACACACCCTTGGTGATCCCCTCTGTCTTAAGGTTTGCGATAGCCAGTGACGTGGGACAGAACAAAAAACGGGACACGCGGTCGGTGACCACCCGATTGATCTCTTCAGGCATATCCTTTGGGAATTGACGCAAACCGGCCTCGACGTGGGCGACGGGGATTTTCAGCTTTGCGCCTGCCAAAGCCCCTGCGACCGTGGCGTTCGTATCGCCGTGAACCAGCAACAAATCGGGTTTTTCCTTCAGCGCGATCTCCTCTAACCTCATTATACCCATTCCTGTTTGATAACCGTGAGAACCCGACCCGATTCCCAAGTTATAATCGGGCTGTTTGATCTTTAAATCAGAAAAAAAGAGGTCGGACATATTCGCATCGTAATGCTGCCCCGTGTGAATCAAGACCTCTTGGATTCCTCGTTTTTGAAAAGCCTTGGCAACCACTGCTTCCTTAATAAACTGCGGCCGCGCGCCGACAACTGTCAAGACTTTGACCATTGAGTCTACCCTCTTTCTTTTAGGATCTGCTCGAAAAACTCGACGGTCTTTTTCATTTTCACAGACCAATCCAGATTTTTAAACGCATACTCCCGCATCAATTCCGCGTGGTTCTTGTATGAAAAGGCGTTTGTATAAAATTCGATTACGCGGTGAAAATCGATTGGTTCTTCATTCGCAGGGAAAAATGCGCAAAACGGGTAATCGAAAGGAAAATCCGGGTCTTTATGTCCTAAGAAAAATGGTAAACCGCGAGCGCAATACTCACGCATCTTCAACCCCGCAGATTGTAACAAACCTTTTCGATGCCCCCCGAAACTTCCTGCCCCGATATGACATATATCGAAAAATGCGGTTAATTCTTGGCCGGTTCGAAAGCCGTAGAATTGTACTCGTTCTTGTATGGAAAGCGTTTTTGCCAAAGACCTTATAGAGTCATCTTCTTCTATTCCAACGATGTGTAGTTTAATTTCCACTTTTCCTCTGTACTTTTCTAAACCGAATAATAAACGATCGAGCCCGTGCCAAGGATTGGTTGAGCCGACGAAAAGGATCTCCAACCTCTTCTGGTCAAAAGGTGGAGGGGACCTTAAAGGGACTGAACTAACGCCAACACCGTTGGAAACTAAAATTGCGCGTTGCGTTTTCAAGCGGCTTGATTCGTATTGAACAATCTCGTCGGTCACACCCACGATGCCTGAAGACAGGTTGACCAAGCGGTGCCCAAATGCCTTCTCAAAAAGAATGTAAACCGGCTTATTTAGGACCTTTAGCTCTTTAACGGTGATTGATTGTTGTTCAAACACCAATGGGATTCTGTATGGAATTTTTTTCAAGAAATCGATGGAGGTGGGGTCTCCGAGCGGGTATCTTGTGTAGATAATGTCAGGGTGGAATTGCTCTATATCCTTCAGCGCCAATTCAAAGCTTTTTTTTCTAACTTGCCATAGTTGTAGTAAATAACGCTTACACGTAGGTTCTATGTTTTCATAACGCACATCGCCGTCCAGCACGCACTTTTTTTCGTGATAACCGTAAACAGTTGTGCGAATTTCTTCGACTAAGCTTCTCAATGCCTTCGTTTGATCGGAAACTTTCTTAAGCACCCCTTGCATTGACGGTTTTGCCCACTGGAAAACTGGAAAGAATACTTTCATAACTGTCTCCTTTTACAACCCAAAGACCTTTTCCCATGTCGCAATTTCGAAAAGCTTGATTCGGGTATTGAATGAAAAAGAATCCCAATTTACTTTCTTGGAGTTTATTTCCTTAACGATTTTACTTTTCCGCACTACCTCTTCGAAAAATCTATTCTTCTCTAAAACCCACGCCTTTTCTGGCGCAGGGAAGCCCATTTTATCTTTTCGCCAAACGATTTCTCTAGGTAAAGAGCTTTCGAAAGCTTTTCGAGCTAGGTATTTCGTCCACCCTTTCCGAAGAATATAATCGGTAGGCAAAGAAAGGCAGAATTCTACCAGTTTATGGTCGAGGAAAGGCGGTCGACTCTCTACCGAATGCGCCATATGATTTCGTTCTCCGAACTTCAATAAAGTGGGTAAACCCGTTGACAAACAATCAAATATGGCATCGTCGACTCTTTTATACTCTGTGAAAAAGAGTCGTTCTTCTAGTACGCTACTGTTCAATCCAAATTGCTCCGTCAATTCCCTGAAAAAGCGCCTCTTAGAAATCTTCGAGAAGGAATGAGACGAATAGTACATAATGGCTTTTTTTAGAGAAAGAGAATTATTCCCTGCAAAAAGGAAAGGCCAATTCTTCCAAAAAAGAAAGGAGTTTTGGACAAGGAACGCGCCGATGAACGAATGGTAACCACCCAAGTATTCGTCAGCCCCTTGGCCATCTAAACATACGCATATTCCATTGCGTGATATGCACTCAGCCACACACCAACCCGCAAACACACTCGCGCCGCCGGTCGGCTCTTCTTGATGCCAAAGGAACTTTTCCACATTGGCGATATAACAGTCGGAAGTAGGCTCGACTTGCTTGTTTGTGACCCCTAAATAATTCGAGAGCCTATTAATGAAGACGCTTTCATCACAGGAACGGTCGGGCTGATTTAAGTATACGGCAGAAAAGGTGACCAACTTTTCTCTCATATTTGTAGCGCTTCTCTCTTCTAAAAGCGATTTCAGAACCGCAACGTTCGAAGATGAATCGAGCCCACCGCTCAATGCGCACCCCATCGGGACATCTGTAACGAGGTTGTATTCCACTGCCTTGCGATGGTGATGACGGTACTGCTCTACTGCCTCTGGAAACGTAATTCCGGTGTTTTTCGGTTGAATTTTGTCTCTTATCGAATAATATTTTGTAATCTTTATATCAGATAATGACCCATCTGATTCCAATTCGAAAAGGAGATAATGTGAAGGCATAAGTTTTTTTATCCCTGAAAACATAGTATCCGATTTATACTCTGGCGGCCCCCAAAGAAGAAAAGACTTGATACCGTCTATTGCCGGGGCTTTCGGTACGAAATCCAATAGAAGCAAAGCTTTGATCTCTGAGGAGAACGCGAAATCCTCTCCGTTCGAAAAGTAGAACAACGGTTTTATTCCAAATCGATCCCGCGCTAAAAAGAGTTGTTTCGCGCTCTCATCCCAAATAGCGAACGCCCACATACCCCGAAACGCGCGCATACACTCCGGGCCATAGGCGATAAACGACTTTAAAACGACCTCGGTATCGGAATCTGAGAAAAAAGAAAACCCTTTCGCTTCCAACCCCTGCCGAAGTTCTTTGTAGTTCAGTATCTCCCCGTCATACGTGATAATCCAATTGTCGACTCTCATAGGTTGATGAGCCGCATCGCTCGAAGCAACGATCGCGAACCGTCGGTGTCCTATAAAAACAGTTTTACCAAAAGGAACCTGTGGTAAGACCTCCACACCGCAACCCTCGGGTCCTCTATGAGCCATAGTCTGCAGTGCCCTTTCGAATTGATTCATTCCAATTTTGGTAGAAAAGCATCCCAAGATCCCGGACATTATTCTCCCTTCGAAATCCTCTTTATAAAATCCAAATACTCACTTTCGTGCGTTTCCCATAAAAACTCGCGGTAATGCTTCGCTATATTGCTCACTTTTCGATCATACTCTTTTTGGTCTCTGAAGATTTTTTCCAAATCGTCAGTCCACTGACTTTTCTCCAGATCGAGGTAGTAACCGATATCGTATTCTTCTAAAATACTCCGCTGCTCTATTAATTGAGAAGGGACGATGATAGGTGTCTTACTCACTAGACTATCAAAGAATTTATTCGGTAAAGAATAGATAGTATTCTTTGCGGATATTTCCAGATGGCTAATCACGAACTTCAGCTTCGATATCTCTTGAAGCATGTTTTCATAAGGAAGCATCCCAAAAAATGATACTTTTTCATTGTGGAGAATCCAATTATCGTCAAACAAACCGGTTACGGCATCTTTGTCTGTTCCGATGAATCGAAACTCGAGCCCATATTTTTCTACGACTATTCTCGCCATTCTTGCGATAGCATTCGGCCCGTTTTGCCTGACCAGTCGCCCAACGAAACCTATGGCATTCGTTTTTTCTCCGTAAACATTCGGAATGGAGTGCGCGTAATTCGGTGATTTTAAAATATTAGTTTCTGGTATGCCTTTTTTCAGCAGATAGTCCCTCCCGTGTTCGCTTACTACAACATATCCATCTGCTTCCCTTATATAAGGGTCAACTATCATCTTATCATTAATGTTTGTTATCAATGAGTTTTCAGGAACTGAGGGAAAAAGCGTTTCGGGTAGATATTCGTGTAAGTCTATGATTATTTTTGATTGGTATTTATCCTTCAACTTCCGAACATAACGGTTAGGGAAAACATAGCCAATTGGAATATCGTGTAGAATGATTAGGTCAATAGGAGGCTCTTGGCTTAATATCACTTCTCGGTGCACTCTATCCCAAAATATCGTCCTTTTTACAGTTCTAATAGGCATATTGTCAACGAAAACGTCGACAACATTATCGGGCACTTCGTATTGTCCGGTCCTCTTTCGAGCGCTCACGTAAATGACTTCTTTACAGATTTTCGACAAAGGCTCAACACATTTTAAATAGACCCTTTTATCAAAATACGGATGTCCTCCGCCCACCACCATTGCGGTTTTTAACATACTCTACCCCTCTACTTTCTTCTTAATTATTCAGGGCCCCCGGTTTTCTTATGATAAACAAATACGGCCAAACCGGAAAACCTGCGGTTCTATGAGGAATAACCGGCCGATTTAAAGAACACCGTTTCCCATAACGCTACACTGATTAGTTTCCACCTTAATTCTCCGTTTATGGCTTGCCCTGTGACTTCTAAGGATTTTATTATATCGGAGCCTTGTATCAAATCTTGTCCCCATAGGTTTAGAGGGCCGGACAGCCACTCCCTTTCCGGAGTTGGAAACCCGAGCTTATCTCTTCTCCAAATGATCTCCTTCGGAACGAACGATTCCAACATCTTCCGCTCGATCCATTTTGTCCACCCGTCATAAGTTTTGTAGCAGGAAGGAATGGAAAAGAAAAAATCGATCAGTCGGTAATCTACCCACGGTGTTCGAGGTTCTAGCGAAAACGCCATCGCGTTACGATCTACAAACCTCAATAGACGCGGTAGCCCCTCTTCCACGTCATATTTCAATTTTTCATTCAAAAACCTTCTTGCGTCTAAAGACCCTCCTTCGTAATCCGGGATTTTGCCGTCTTTGAAAAGCTTACCCAATTGTCTGGCGTATATTCGATGCCGAACCTCTCGACCTAAAGACCCCATAAATATCGTCCTTAACATATTCAAAAAAGAGAAGTTTTCAATTTTTGAAAAATTCGATAGTTTTTGAAAAAACCGTATCAGTTTGAAGTTAAGCAACAATTCGGAAAAACCGATCGGAATATGCGGCGGGTACCCTCCCAAAGCTTCATCAGGGCCTTGGCCGTCTAGAGTAACGATAACACCGTGCTGTCTCGCCAGGCTCATAACACACCATCCGGCGAAGATGCCCGTTGAATCAAAGGGTTCATCTTGATGATAGGCTATTTTTAGCGCTTCTTCAATAAAGCGTTCGGGTCTCGGTTCTACTTTTATGCCTATTGCTTGTGATTTTTCTAACGCAAAATCAATCCACTTTGATTCATCGTACTTTTTCAATTCGTTAGTCTCATATACACTGGAAAATGTGTAGGTGCTCGGCCTAATAAAGAGACTTGTTTCTTTTTCAGATAACCGTTCACGCGCGAAGACGATCCCCGAAGAATCGACCCCGCCGCTAAAAGAGGCGCCTATGGGAAGACCGCCCTTCAGCCGAATACGTACCGCATCTAAAAATAGTCTTTCTCCCGCCTCTACATACTCTTTCGCTTTAAGTTCTGAAAACGGCTCTAGCGACAGATTCGGAGTAATGGAATAGTACCGTCTCACTTCCAGGTTATTTTGCAGCGGATCAAACCAAAGGTTATGCGCCGGCAGTACCCTTTGAACACCCTCAAACATCGTTTGATGGCGGTGCTCCCAGCTTCTCCAGGTAAGGAAATATTTCACTTGTTCTAAATTGGGGGATTTTGGTACGAAAGGTAGCAATAACAAGGCTTTTATTTCAGATGCGAATGCAAAGTGGCTCCCATCGAAAAAGTAGAATAGCGGCTTCTTTCCATAGCGATCTCGCGATAGAAGAAGGTTTTTCTTTTTCGGGTCCCAAATAGCGAACGCCCACTTACCGTTGAAGCGGTGTAGACAATCCTCTCCATAGTGTATGTAGCTTCTGAGTAGAACCTCCGTATCCGAATTGCCTTTGAACTCGATCCCTTCTTTCTCGAGTTCTTCTCTCAATTCTAATTGATTGTATATCTCACCATTAAACGTTATGCAATAACCATCTAAAGCCATAGGCTGGTGACCGGCAGCCGTTCGGTCGATAATCGACAACCGGCGATGCCCTAAAAAAAGAACTTCTGGGTCTATCTCCGTGTTCTCCGAAAAGTAGATCGTTTGTTGTGATTCGAAATTCGACCCTTCAAAGGTATAGTGCCGTATGGAATTATTTCTCACAGAGATAGAAACACCCCCCAAATCATCGGGGCCTCTATGGCGCAGACAATCGAAAACTCTATTAGGCTTTACCGGAGACCGAGAAAAAAAGCCAAAAATCCCGCACATATTCCTCCTATTGTCGTAATTGAATCGAGCCTTAATGGCTGTATATTAGACTTAGTTTTTCGGTTGCCAAAGTTCCTCATCTTTTTTGTCCTGGACCGTATGGTAGAAAAGCTCGATTCTATCGGATTCGCCGTTCTGATATGCTGGAAGTGGCTGGTAGAAAATCATAGAATGTCAGCAATTCCTCCGCGTCTATCGTCAGACTCTTCACTGCTTTGGGATATTTGTCTTAGAAGGAATAGATTGAAAATCTACTCTTGGTTGTTTGACCTTTATCCGCCCGATTCCCGTTTGAATCCCCCGGTCTTGGTGATAGCCATTTCGGCACACCAGCCTTCTTCCTTCTGCATCCCGTAGCGATTTGGTCTTTTTATTTAATTCGTCGATTTCGTTCTTTAAGGCTATGCTGAGTATGACTCCACCCTATGTTTGGCCAATTCTTCTACGCAGTCGTGGTTTTTTATTTCGTCTAATATCCATTCTACGCATCCCTCTTGGTTATTTCCACGTTTTGAACAATAATCTTTCGAGGCGTATCTTCATTTTGGGCGCGCTGGCTCTTTTCTTCCTATTCGTAGGATATGCTTTTTTTCGCTTTTTACCCTTTTCCACACATTTTGACTATAACTCCACCTCTGTAAACCAGCTTTATAAGCGAAGGATATCTTCGATGAAAGAAGTATAATTCGTCTCCGCGTTGAATTTATTTTTCCAAGTATCATAAGCTTGCTGCCTTAAGGCAAGCCGTGATTCCATGCTTAATTCGTGAAACTTATAAATCGCTTGCCTAATCTCCTCGGGAGTAGGATTTGGATTTAATAAAAAACCGTTGTTGCTAGATACCAACTCACTTACTCCGCCAACATTTGTTGCAATAATTGGGATAGAGAAGCTCAGTGCTTCCATCATAGATACGGGTATACCCTCTGACGAACTTACATTGATGAACAAATCGATGTTTGATTTTTTATAGAACAAATATACCTCTCTATTTTCTAAATGTCCTTTGAATTCGAATTTTATATTTTTATGAATAGAGAGTGTTTTCTGCGCCAAGTTTTCTAAGTGGTCTTTTTGAGGCCCAGTACCTATATGTGTCCATTCTATATTTACACCCGTGATACCTCCCAATGCTTCAATAATCAGTTCAACTCTTTTTCTAGAGATTAAAGATGAACAACTCACCATTTTTAAGACGCCATAATTAAAATCATGATTTTGATTAATCGCTTCGTTATTAATTCCTAATCTACCTCAACATGTGCGTGGTCATTACAAAAACCAAATAAGCGAAAAACTGAATGAAATCGGTCTTTGAAAAGAAAGTGAACACGGAATAAGGAAAATCGGTACCCCATCTCAAATTATTAAGTGTGAACA
>Ga0209719_1000066_pt1 | contig 141399 bp, 131 predicted proteins | sample AD_JPNAS2_MetaG_FD_184421 | JGI IMG/M metagenome (GOLD analysis project Ga0209719, IMG submission 184421) | Active sludge microbial communities of municipal wastewater-treating anaerobic digesters from Japan - AD_JPNAS2_MetaG (SPAdes) (version 2) | ecosystem: Engineered > Bioreactor >...
TATAATCTGCCTTTCAGATGAAAATTCCGACAATATGCTGAAAAATTTATCAATTTTTCCCTTATCCAGATATGATGCGGGTTCGTCAATTATTAAAGGAAGTGAAATGTTCGAATTTTTCATTGATCTCCCCATTGCAAGTTTGAAAGACAGAAGTGCGGAGTATCTGAGCGATGTGTTTTTTATTGAGCTAATGTCGCCTTTTATCAGCATATCCGTATCTTGTTTATTTATAGAGTTTGAAGTCGTTATTTCTGAAAAAATAGAAAAGGTATCTTCTGAAATTTGCGAGAAAGCTCTATTTTCAAATTCGGCTCTTGCCTGAGTCATGTTTGTAAGTATAAAAGAAGCACTTCGGTGTGATGATTTTAAACTTTTAAGTTTTTGTTCGTGAAAAAGTTTTCTTTGATTTAGAGATTCGCTCTGACTGCTTTCTTTGCCTCTGGCCTGAAGTTCGTCATTCATTCTTTTGAGAATTTCAATATTCCTTTCAAGTTCATCTTTTAATACTGAAACTTTCTCTGCATTTCCCTCGATCTGTTTATTGATTGCGGTATTTTTCGAGTTTCTTTCACCGTTTATGCTTTCGAGAGACTTCAGGAGTGCAGTTCTGTTTTTCTCAAGATCAAGAATTTCCTGTCTGACGCTGTTAATTTTTTCTTCAGGAAATAAGGAATTTTCAATGTCTTCTATTTCATTTTCATTTTCAAGAAATTCCGAATATTCTTCGAAATACTGAAGAAGAAACTCAAACATGTCTTCGAAATGCTCCGATGATACAGGTATATCGCTTTTTGATAATATCTCTTTAAGTTCCGCAACTCTTTGATTGAAGAGTTTAATGCTGATATCTTTTTTTAATCTGAACTTCAGTATTGCAATAGAAAGTATAGATATAAATAATCCTGATGATGGAATTAGAATTTTATGAAGTGTCTTGATTTGTTCAAAATATTGATGAAAAAAATGGACTGCTAGAGGAAAAGCCAGTGAAGCGCAGAAAAAGGAAGCAGTTGCCGCATAGCACAAATTTTTCAGTATTCCGATTGTTTTTAATCTTTTGATCAATGAATCTTTTGCGTCAATCGCATACTTGTAAGCAAGCTGAATGTTATTGAGATTATTTCTTTGTGTTTCTGACAGATTTATAAATTTTGAAAATCTGTCATTGAGTTTTTGTTTTTTTGCTTCTATTGATGAAACTTTGCTTTCTTCGGATGCAACAAAATTCTTAAGTCCGTTGAGTTTGCTTTCTATTATGAAAACATTTGCTAGAGCTTCCTGGGATTTATGAAGAAAAGCTGTTCTGCTTTCAATCTCAATAAGTTCATTTTCAATACTTTGATTGCGGTTTTTAATTTCTGATAATTCCTGTGATAATTTATCAATCTTTGAAAAATGAACATCAAATATCTGAAGTTCTTTCTTTATTTTCTGAATTTCATTTTCATGATAAAAGATATTAGAAAGAAAAGAGTTGTTTATTCTGGTTGAAATTTGGTCAGAATAAATACTGCGTTTTAGTTTTGAGTGTATATCTATGAATTTATCTTCAGAAAAGGATACAATTTTGTTAATATTGTCGTAGCTATAGTAGGGTTCAAGAAATGATTCGAATGGAGAAGAGATAAATGAAGCATCAATAAAAATCTGCGGAGTTATTGTTGTTATCAAGCGGCAAATCATGGAGTCCGAAAGATTCTGCTGTGATTTTATTTTATCTGAAAACCTTGTAATGTCGGTTTCACCGGCATAAACTTCTTTTCCGGTGCCCGATGATACATCTGCGAATGTTATAAGACTGCTTCCATTCCGGATAATAGTCATTTTTTCATTTTCACCCGCAAGTGTCATATTCACATAAAGATTGCTCCACATATCCTCGGATAAAATTCGGTTTTCTTTTTGTATTGCGAAGGCAGAATCTATCATAGCTTTTGCGAAAAGCGATTTTCCTGATTCATTTCCGCCGTATATTATTGTAATTGGATTGTCAAAATTGATGATCTTATTTTCAAGAACACCGGTTTTGGCAGCTATGCATTGAGTAAAGCGCAAATCCAGTCCTCCGAAATTATTGATCCGTTTTTAATAATGCAAAAAATCATCCGTGATAATTCTTTTATATCCACATCTTCCGGTATTTGCTTTGAATTTAGCAAGTCGAAAAAATCTTTCCACATACCGCTGGTTTCAATTTCCGATGATAACTGCTTTAATGATGGAAAAGAATTGTCGTCAATTTTGACTGATTTATATTTTTCTCCCAGATTTAATTTATCTAATGGAAAATTTCTCATTCCGTCAAATCTGATATAAAGGCGTGTTTCGGTGTTTTTTGCTTCATTGACAATGGTTTCGATTTCATTTAAATTAGTGCTGTCGCAATCAATGATTAATGATATAAAATTTGTACTTTTCAGGGGTAATCTTTTTATTTCATAAATTGAATCATCTGATGTCACTAAGTTTAAAGAATATTTTGTAGAATTTTCTTCGGCTGAGGAAGCTTCGGCGTGACCCGGATAAGCCGCTATTATTTTGCCGGAAACTTTAAATATTTTTGGTGTGCTGATTCCGCCGAGTGCGTAAAAATCAAGTGGCAGTTTTTTGAAAAATGTTTTCATTTCGATTTCATTTTCTGCATATTCTTCAATGTTTAAATTGAACAACCCGATATGAAAACCGTCATCTGCGCATTTATCTGTTAGAAAAATATCATCTTTTCTGGAAGATCCGTAAAAATATATTTTTTCATTACCTTTTTCAATTAGAAAAGGTTCATTATCTTTTGTGAATATCTTATCAACCGATTCAATATTTAAATTAAATTCTTCCATCATTCTTCTTTCTTTTTCCGTAAGAAGGATGATGATTTTAGTGTTTATTCCGTTTCTATTTGCAAAAATTTTGTTTAATTTATCTATTAACTCACTGGAAATGTTGGTGAAAATATTGCCGGAAATAAGTATTGCATCTGCATCAGATGAATCTTTGATAGAGTTTTCGAGCGTGTTGAGACGGTCTTCATCCGATACTGGAAGAAAATCATCTGATAAACCAAGATCTAAATCAGAAAGAAGAACAAAACGCATATTTTTACCGTAAAAAATGTCTTATACTATTATCGGCATCAATGCCTTCAAACTTGATTGAGTTATCTTAAACAAAATCACTATATTTGTTCTATATTAATTATTAAAAGAATATACAGTATGGCTGGACGGTAAAATCGTTGACAAGCATCTTCTTTATGTGATTACTAGTTATATAATAAATAAAGGTTGATATGATATTTCCATTAAAAAAGCGATTTATAATTGTCTGCTCGCTTTTGCCTGTAGTTATGCTTTTATCATGTAAAAAGGAAAATGAACCAAAGAAAGAGAATATTCCGATTGTGGAAAGGAGTATTATTCAGATTCCTCAACCTCCTGCGGGATCTCCTGTGGCCAAATATGGAAAACTTCAGATAAAAGGAGTCAATCTTTGTGATGAGAACGGAAACATCGTTCAATTAAAGGGAATGAGTTTGTTTTGGAGTCAATGGTCAAACGGATTTTGGAATAAGGATGTTGTAAATACTCTCGCTGATGATTGGAAATGCTCGGTAATACGTGCTGCAATGGGTGTTAGCAAAGGCGGTTATCTTGAAAATTCCGGGGAAATTGATAAGCTGAAAACAGTTCTTGATGCGGCAATTGAAAAGGGTATTTACGTAATTATCGACTGGCATGATCATGATGCTATCAGTCACACCGAAGAATCCAAGAAATTTTTCGCTGAAATGGCTGCCGGATACGGGCAATACCCAAATGTTATTTTTGAAATATTTAATGAACCTATAAACGATCAATGGTTGGATGTAAGAAAATATTCCGAATCTGTAATTGAAACGATACGTGCAAATGGGTCAGACAATATAATAATCGTCGGAACTACATCATGGTCACAGGATGTTGATATTGCAGCGGAGTTTCCTGTAAAAAACGGAAAGAATGTCGCATATGCTCTTCATTTTTATGCAGCGACTCATAAAAAAACATTTAGAGACAGAGCTGAAAGTGCTATTTCAAAAGGTCTTCCTATTTTTGTTTCAGAATGGGGAACGTGTGAAAATAACGGCGACGGTTTTGTTGACATTGAAGAAAGCCTGATATGGATTGATTTTATGAATAAGCACAAGCTTAGCTGGTGCAACTGGTCTTTGTTTAATAAAATGGAATCTGCATCTGCTTTGAAAGTTGAGGCAAAGCCTACAGGAAAGTGGAATAATTCACTTCTTACTGAATCCGGAAGATTTGTTAAAAAGAAAATAGCAGAATAAAAAACGGGCTTAAATGCCCGTTTTTTATTTTATTATGAAGAGTAATCAAGGTGTTCTATTGCTTATTTCTCTTATTTTGAAATCGAATAAGTTACTTTGAATTCGCCTTCAGTGTTCGCAGGTACTCTGAGAATTCTTTTTTTAGAATCATAATCAGTGTAATCTTTTCCATTGTGTTCGACTTTTGTGATAATGAGATTTTGAATTTCTTCAACAGGATTCATCGGAAACTCGCGTTTCTTTGAAGATTTCTCGATGTTATAATACAGTGTTGCATTTTTCCTGTGGAAATAAAGATTCCCGTACAGATAAATATAATATGCTGTTTCAAGTGAATGATATGCGCTTTTCCAGTAAGACCCTTTATATTCATCTTCATCTGTTTTAAGTCTTTTCCCGTCAGGTTTAACTTCATCAAAGATGTCTCCGTATTCCTTATCTATTGTATAACGCTCGAAAAATCCGCATGCCTCATCTGCCATTTTAAGGTACAAGGTGTTTCCCGTCACATAATAATTGATAAGTCCGCTGGTGATTGCCTGCTCAAGAGTCCAATAGTTTTTATTATCATTGGTAATAACTCCTTCGAAGCTGTCTGCGAAATTGTATGGTCCGCCGTTTGAGTTGTCCCATGCTTTTTCGTTGATGTTGTGAAGAATTATTTCTGCTGTTTCCGAATATTCATTTTTCGGACTTATCAGATTCGCTCGCTGAAGACACCATGCAGTTTTAAGCATATGGCCGATGAAAATGAAAGATTCATCTCTGGGTCTCCATTCAGAATCATATTGTTCTTCATAACCGATTTTTCTTGATTGAGACGTAGGATACATATGATTAATAACATTATCCGCAAGGGAAATCAGTCTTTCTTTATATTTCTCATCATTAGTAAGAAGATAAAGAGACAGACCGTGTGTTGTTACGCAATCCATGGTCGGGGTAAATCCTTTACCTCTCGGATTTCTCCAGTCATAATCTGCTGATTCGTAATATCCTTCGTATCCTTTTCTATTGTCATATAGTTTTTCGTCGAGCAGTGCGCGTGATTTTATCAGAAAATCAAAATGTTTTTCGTTGCGGGTAGCATCTACAAGTGCTGAATATCCTAAGAGAGCATAGTGCTGCATGAATGACCATTTCTCTCTCTGTCTGTTGTTTTGACTCAGAAGAATATCATAAGTAAAATCGATATTTCTTCCGGTTGTATCAACGGTAGTATAAAAACCGCCGTGTTCTTTGTCATAACACTTTGTTCTGATAAAATCTTCAGCAAAATTAGCGTACTTTAGAAACTTTTTATCACCTGTCAGCATATAAGCGCGAGAGAAGGCGTACATTATTCTGCTTTGAGATAATGTAGACTTGTAATTATTGCCTAGAACATCACCGTTTCGCGCAACCATTGTGAAGAAGCCGCCGTTTTTATCGTCATATGTTTTAGTCCAGAATTCTGCACTGGAACGTGCGAAATCTATCGCTTTATCCGGGTTTTTCAGCATTATAGAATACATGTCTTTAGTTTTGTATTCTGCCGGGTATTTTGTGCAGGCTGTAAAAAAGCATCCAGCCGCTAAGAGAAGCAGTGCAATTTTTCTTGTTTTCATATTATCTCCTTTGTAAGTCATTTGCGCAGTCCTTCTGTTAGTCCTTCTGTAAACTGTCTGTGAAATTTTAAAAATAGAATCAATGGTATTATTATTGAAATAAAACCTGCCGCAAGGACCGATCCGGTGTCGTTTATCAATAGAATTCTGACGGGAAGAGTCATGAGTTTTTCATCGCGCATGATTATTACAGGATTTAGAAAATCATTCCAGACTATTCTGAACTGAATTATTGCAAGTGCCGCAAGCGCGGGTCTTGCAAGAGGAAGAATAATATGCCACCAGATTCTCAAATGTCCTGCTCCGTCCATACGAGCTGCTTCGATTACTGCTAACGGAATTTTCAGAAAATACTGCCGTAAAAGAAATACACCGAATCCGCTGACGGCACCGGGAAGTATCAGGCCGAACCAGCTGTTAAGAAGATGAAGATTTTTTGCGACTTTGTACATCGGAATCATAAGCGCGTTAGCAGGTATCATCATAGTCGAAAGTGCAATAATCAGGAAAAACTTCTTATGCTTGAATTCCATAAACACTAAAGCATATGCGTATAAAGATACCACAATTGCCGTTAAAAAAATTGTTCCTGAAGACACAATTATTGAATTGAAAAGAGCTCGGCCGACATCAAAATGCCAGAATGCCGCCAGATAGGAATCTCTGGTATAGCTTTCAATTGATTTCCATATAGACTGCTGAAAAATTGCAGGAGGCGATTGCATTACTTCGAGAGGCGGACGAAGAGATGCGTCAAGCAGCCATAAAAGCGGAAAAATGAAGAGGAGAGCGAGAACGCAAAGTAAAAATGCACTCAGAAGCTTCCCGGGCCTGATTTTTCTTTTGGACTTAAATACTTTTTCCCGTACATTTTGAATTCTATCGATAAAGGGTTTTTCGATGAAATGAAAAGAAAGTGTTGCCGCACCGTATGAAATTACAATCATCAACAATGATGCACCTGCCCAGAGTCGCCAGTCTTTAATTGCCATGTAATTCATGTATTCGGGAAGAACATAGAAAGAAATCAAAGCTATTATTACATAGTGCCAGATGTAAAGTCCGAAAGATATTTTTGCTGTAAAGCGCATAAAGCGTGAATCAAATAACTTTCCTGTAAATCTTGAATTTACGAGCGAAACAGAGAGTATTGCTATCAATGCTGTCAGATATGGAAAGTAATAAGGCTGTTTCTGAATGCTGTGAGTGAATTCTTCCTCGGTGCGCACATAGCATAAAAGTCCTATTATGGCTGCGGAGCTTATTATTGAGGCAATGTCGAAAATGTTTTTATCGGCGATTCTGTCTCTGAGCTTTTTATTCTTTATGAAGTAAGCGGATATTCCGCTTGCAATTATTCCGAATGCGAAATGTCCGAAAAAACCTATAGGATTATAATTCGGCATCCACCATTTAGATCCGCCTGTGACCCCGAATTCCCAGCCGCGTTTGACATTATCCGGAGTAAGATACATGTGTATCAGCTGATTTATTCCGATTATCAGAATTAATGCAAATATCCAATAAATAATTCCTTTTTTGAAAGATCTTTTTTTTCCTGCAAGACGGAACAGACCAAACATAAAAAGGGGCATCAGCAAATAAGAAAAAACTTCAAAGCTGATTGACCAAAGAGGTGAATTTACGAATGACGGAAAAAGAGTTGTGTAATGAAATCCTGCAGTGAAAGTTAATCCCGTGATAAGCCTTCTTGCAAAATAATCCATGTCAGGAATAAAGAGCAGCGCAAGAATTATACTTACTGCGAATGAAGCGTAATAGCCCGGAATTATGCGTGCAGCTCTTCTTTTAGCATAATTTGATATGTCAGGAAAATCAAGATTTGAAATATAGTTTTTCCAGAACGGATAGGAAAGGAGAAATCCGCTGAGTACGAAAAAAAAGCTTACACCGGTGTTTCCCATCAGAAAGAAGAGCTGTATATGCTGAAGAATGAAATGCTGAGAATATATGTCCAGTCTCTGAGCGACATGATGTAATATTACCAATAGACATGCTGCGGCGCGCAACCCGTCCAATCCTGAAAATCTGTTTTCAATCTTCATGTTTTTCACCGAGTCCGAGAAATTTAAGCTGAAGCAGGCTCACTGCAAGAATAAGAAAAAAAGCAATCCATCCAGCTGCGCTTGCAGCACCGATTTCGAGATCCCATTGAAAAGCTCTTAGGTAGATATAGAGAATGATTCCGGTGACATTGTCGTAAATATTGTATTGGAAAAGACCGAGTATAAGGTCAAAAACCAGAAGTGATGATACTGCAGATGTTATCGTCATGAAAATCAAAGCGGGTTTCATAAGCGGCAGAGTGATGTTCTTCAGAATACTTATTCTTCCGGCTCCGTCTATTCTGGCAGCTTCATAAGGCGATTGATCAAGTGATCTGAGATTGGCAGAAAAATATATAATTTGAAATCCGATACATTGCCAGAAAGAAACAATTACAAGAAGCGGAAAGGCGAGTGTTTTATCATCAAGCCAGTTCATGTTAGGATTTCCTCCGAAAAATCCGATGACAATATTGGCGATGCATTGTTCTCCATAAAATAACAGCCTGAATAGTATTCCTGCTACAAGAGTATTAATCAGGGAAGGGATGAAAAAAGCGGCTTTAAGGAAACTCTGTGTTTTCTTGTAGGGGAGGCTTTCAATCCATAAAGAAATTAAAAACGCAGCAGGTATCTGAATTGCAACTGATACTGCTGCAAATTTAAATGAAACATAAACGGAGTTCCAGAAATATGGGTCTTTGAGAATGTTTTTAAAGTTCAGTAGCCCGATGTTTTTTCCCGGATTAATCCCCTGGGCATCGGTAAGACTTGTCAGGAAACCTATTCCGAAAACTATAACTGTAAAAACCAGCATTAGAATCAGAAAAGGCGCCATAAAGCGGAGAGCCTGGCGTTCATTTTTATCTGTAAGCTTTATCATCGGCAATTTCCTCGGGTTGTGAGCTTAATCTGTCTAAGCATACTTATTTTAAAAAATTTGTCGTTCAATCTTATAAGACAGAACGAAAAAAAAGGATCATGTGCCATAAAGTACTCCGACCATTCATAAGTAAACGTTAAAATATGGCTTTTTTTAGATATTTTTAAAAAATAGGATTATTCTGCCCTGTTAGAAATGAAAATTATATAAAATGCTTTATTTAATAAATATAGTCCAGTTTAGTTGTAGATATGTTTGAAAGATTTGTATTAATAAATGGTATAATTACTCAATTCTGTCTTTTGGGTTCAGCCCAGGGTATTTTTTTATTTTTTCTGCTCTTTCGCAGGTCGAGATCCGACAGGGTTTTTTCCTTTTTGATACTGTTTATTTCTTATGAGCTTGCACTTCATTATGTTTATAAGGCTCACATGTGGTCTGATTATCTTCCTTTGTTTTTAGTGAAAGATACACTAGGATTTTTATACGGATATCTGATTCTCCTATATGTACGCTTTCTTTTTGGCAAGAATATACGATTAAGATCCGTAGATTTAATTCATTTCGTTCCGGCACTTGTCTTTTTCGGCATCAGTTTGTTTTTTAACACTCACTATCTTGGATATGGAACATACTCTATTATTGATTTTGATGAAAGCGGTATCACTCGTTTCAGGTTTTATTCACAGAATATAAAGTATGTAATTATATTCAGTTATCTTGCTTTTTCTCTAAAGGAAGTCTTTAGATACCGAAGCAGACAAAAAATAATTTTTCCTGGGATGAAAAGGGCTTCGACAACTTGGCTTCTTGTTTTTTTGTTTGCAGTTTTTATTCTTTGGCTTCTTCCATTCCTTTCCCTTAATTTCTATTATATAGAATCATTTGCTCATTTCTGGACTTTTTTCCATATAATAAAGATACCTTTTTTTCCGGAGATATTGTCCCTGGTTAATTCATTTATTACTGTAATTTCTATCTATTCGGCCGGTTATTATATTCTTGGAAAAGTTTCACCTGATAATTATCCAAACGGACTAATAAATCCGGATTATGCAGGAGAAGTGCATGGGTATGCGAAATACCGGAAAAATGTGATATCCGAATCTCTTAAAGAAGAATATCTGAAGCGTATAAATCACTGCATGGATGTGGAAAAACCTTATCTTGATCCTGATTTTTCTATAAAAGACTTTTCCCGAAAAATAGATGTGTCAACACATAACATTTCACAAATAATAAATGATACTTTCGGTAAGAATTTCTTTAATTTTGTTAATGATTACAGAATAGACTTTGCTGCGGGGATTATTTCGAATACTGAAAAAGAATTAAATATTCTTCATGCGAGTCTTGATTCGGGTTTTAATTCCAAGTCTGTGTTCAATACGGCATTTAAAAAGAAGTTTGGTATGACTCCGACTCTTTATAGAAATCATTTTTTGCAAAAAGAAATTCAGTCATCCATAAAAGAGATTGAAGACTGCGTTGAGAAAGATGTTAAAGCGCAACTGCCGGATTGTGTTGCAAAAAAGATACAATGATATTAATTCACACGTTAATAGAATTGTAAATAAATTAACAAAAAATGAAATGTGTTCACATATTGTTAAAAATAATGATAAAAAATATTCAAATAATATAAAATGTTCATAAACAACCTCCTAAACGCATAATTTTTGCTAAGCTTAAATTGCCAAAAGTTGGCACGAATATTGCTTTATATTAAGTGTACTTAAGAAATTGGAGGAAAATATGAATAAATCACTTTGTAAAGACTGTTGCAATAGAAGCTTCTGCGGAGATAAAGGACTCGGAAATTGCGAGCACTTTGATATTTCTTATACTAGATCAGAAGTGTTTGACATGCTTACAAGCGCAGATGATAACAGCCGTAAGGCAATTCTTTCTGCTGTTGAAAGCGTCTATAAAATTAAGTTGGCCTACTAATATTCCAATAGACCTTTTACTTAGAGAGGAAGCCCATGCTTCCTCTCATTTTTTTATGCATCTTGCCGAATGATTTTTTTTCTTTTCTTCAAGCAAAACCTTTTTTTCGAGACATTCCTGACTGCGTTCTCTGCATCTGTCGTAAAAACGGCAGCCCATTGTTTCATAGTCTATAGGCGGAACGTTTCCCTGTATAGGATTCAAGAGTTTTTCTTTGCAGTTTTGTGCAGGAATTGATTCGATGAGAGCTTGTGTGTAAGGGTGCATCGGATCAGAGAAAATTGTTTCTGAATATCCAATTTCAACGATTTCGCCGGCATATAAAACAGCAGTACGTTCACAAAGATTTGCCGTAATGCCGAGATCGTGTGAAATAAATATCAATGAAAGCCCTTCGTTTTTAACCTTGCTTTTTAATATTGATAATATTTGCGACTGAACGGTTACATCCAGTGCTGTTGTAGGTTCATCTGCAATCATAAGGGAAGAGCCGGAAGCAAGTGCTGATGCAATCATAATTCTCTGCTGCATGCCGCCGGATAGTTCGTGCGGATAGCATGAGTATATTTTTACGGGATCAGGAATTTTCATGCTGTCAATAAGTTCTATGGCTTTGTTACGTGCTTCTTTTTTTGAAATATTCTGATGGGCGAGAATTGTTTCAGATATTTGATATCCTGCTGTGTAGCAGGGATCAAGAGCTGTTGACGGCTCCTGAAATATCATTGAAATTTCTTTTCCTCTTTTCAGGCGCATCTCAGCTTCGCTGCATTGCAGAAGGTCCTCATCTTTATAATATACCGATCCGGATATTATTTCACCGGGATTCTGAAGAAGCCGCATAATAGAATAAGCTGTAACTGTTTTTCCGCATCCGCTTTCTCCGATTAGACCCAACGCGTGACCTTTATCAAGAGTAAAAGAGATATCTCTGGCCGCGGGATACAGTTTGTCTCTTATTCTGAAACCTGCATAAAGTGATTTGACTTCAAGAAGACTCATTTTATTATTTTTCCTTCAGTTGATAGTTTGCCGTTGAGTATTTGAATTATATAGTAATCGTATTTTTTACGTTTATCATCAATGGATGGAAGCGGGAGATTGATATGGCGGACTCCGTCTTTATTAATATCGTATTCAGAACCTGATTCTGAGGAAATAACTGCGATAACGTTATATTTTAAAAGAATACTGTGGGCTTCTGAAGGATTGGCGATAGTCTGTGTTTTGGTGTTCGGCGGAGCGAAAAAAGGTATTTTTGAAAATATAATTATTTTTGAATTTTTGTATTTTTGAATGTCTGACTTCAGCCAGATTAACTGGTCTTCGGTGATAATTCTTCCTGAATTTGAAGCGTTTAGCGCGATAAAATGCAGAGTTCCGTAATTAAATGAAAAATATTCTCCATGATTTTCTCTTTTATTGAAAAGATCAAAACTGTCATCGAACTTATCGTGTTCTGAAGGTATAAAATATGCGATGGATCTGAAACGTGAGAATTCTTTTTTTGCAGAATCCAGCTGATTTTCAACATCATTTTTTATAATTCCGCTTTTTGATAAACCGCCCTGAATCAAATTTCCGAGATGAATCAGAAATGTCGGGTTTTCTTTATTGATTGAATCAATAAGTTTTGCCAGTTCGGCCGGATTTGTCTTAAAAGCTGATTCCGGACGGGTATTTGCGACAAGAGCGAAATTGACATCATTAGTTTTTTTTTCAATGCCTGCGCATGACAAAGCTGAAAATAAAGAAACAAATAGAATAATTGTTTTTGTAAACATCAGTAAAGCCGTTAATATTATAATAGTTACAGAAAATATCTGTATCGTAGAAATCATAATTCTTTTGATTAATCTGTAAAGATAAAAAGTTCTTGATTGCAATTATTTTGGTTAAATGATGGCTTTTATGGTTATAAAAACAAAGAAATTGATAACAGTATTGAAAAGGAAAATTTTCAATGTTACAGCCGTTCTCTGCGCTGCTGTTTTTCTTGCGGGACTCTTTTTTTCTTTGAGAACAATCAGTGTTGTAAGTATATTTTCGTCTGACGCTGATATATTTGCTTTATATTTCTTTACCTTTTTCTTTATAGTATTTATATTAAGCTTTTTTACTGTATTGTTTTTTTATAGGTTTAATATCAAGCCGGGAATTATTGTTGTTTGTTTGTCGGCTGTTCCTCTTTTGCTTCCGCCTGATATTACTGCGGTTATTTTTGATTTATTTTTTTCTCCAAGAGATGGATTTCTCGCCTATCTGGGCGACAAGTATGATATAGAATTTTTAAATAATTTGCTGTTGTGGAATTATTCTGTTTTTATTTATTCTTTCAGTGCGTATGCCTGGAAAATGCTGGGCCCTTTAACGGTTTTAATATATTTCATAATGAATCAGGTTCCCCGTAAAAATAAATCAATAATTCTTCAAAGTGTTCTGTTTCTTCAAAGAGCTGTTTCCTTTACATTGGTAATTTTTGTTGCGTTTATTCATCAAATCCCGGTTATAATTAAGAGCTTTGTAATTCGCTATGAATATGCTTATTCATTTCCGGATTGTTTTACCCCTGAGACTTTTGCTTTTATTTATTCGGTTGTTTTTATTATAATTGCAGGTATGTTATTTTTACAATTTTTGCTGTCTAAAAGAAGTAGTGCGAAATAGTTTTGGCACTGAATCGGTATTAAAAAAAAATTGACAAACCCTGCCGCGAAAAGAGTATGGTCAGATTGAATACAACTTTGTGTTGATATCCTATGATGATTTAATATCAAACAGGAAATTTTTTAATTAACATTTAATAGTGAGGGAAAAATGCCGCTTTCGAAACTTAGAAATATCGGTATTGCCGCGCATATTGACGCGGGAAAAACAACTACTACTGAGCGAATTCTTTTTTACACAGGTGTAAATAGAGAACTCGGAGAAGTTCATGACGGAGCGGCAACTACCGACTTCATGAAGCAGGAGCAGGAAAGAGGTATTACGATCGCTTCTGCAGCAATTACAACAAAGTGGAAAGATCATCAGATTAACATCATCGATACTCCGGGTCACGTTGACTTTACCGTTGAAGTTGAGCGTTCAATGCGCGTAATTGACGGTCTTATAGGTCTTTTCTGTGCAGTGGGCGGTGTTGAGCCTCAGTCTGAAACAGTTTGGAATCAGGCTGACCGTTATAAAGTTCCAAGAATAGCACTTGTCAATAAAATGGACCGTGTCGGTTCTGATTTTATGGAAGTTGTCGGCCAGCTGAATAAATATCTTGATGCCAATGCAGTTCCTTTTCAGCTGCCAATCGGAGCTGAAGATAATTTTCAGGGTGTAATAGACCTTATGAAAATGAAGGCTGTTTATTATCCGGCTGAATTGAAAAGAGAAGAAAAAGATATTCCTGAAGACATGAAAGCTGAAGCCGAAGCTGCAAGAAAGAACATGATCGAAAAAATTGCAGATTTCAATGACGCAATCATGGAAAAGTATCTTGCAGAAGAAGAAATCGGATATGATGAACTTAAAAAAGCTGCGAGAACTGTTACTATAAATCAGAATATTACTCCCGTTTTCTGCGCATCTTCATATAAAAACAAAGGTGTAGAAGAATATCTTGATGCTGTTCTTGATTATCTTCCTTCTCCTGTTGATATTGGTTCTGTGCACGGACAGGATATTAATGATCCTTCAAAATCTCATACAAGACATCCTGTTGAGTCCGATCCTTTTTGTGCGCTTGCGTTCAAGCTTATAAATGACCCTTATGTTGGTCAGCAGACATTTATTCGAATTTATTCCGGAAAACTTGAAAGCGGTATAACTGTACTTAATTCAACAAAAGGAAAGAAAGAGAGAATAGGACGAATTCTTAGAATTCATGCGAAAGACAGAGAAGAACTTACATCTGCAGGTGCCGGCGAAATCGTTGCACTTATCGGTATGAAAGACACTAAAACAGGCGATACTCTTTGTGATCAGGATAATCCTGTAATTCTTGAAAAAATTCATATTCCGCCTGCGGTTATTGAAATGAAGATTACTCCGCAGAGTAAGAAAGATGAAGAGAAGCTTGGTTTTGCTCTTAACAGACTTTCAACTGAAGACCCTTCATTTAAGACTCGTGTTGATGAAGAATCAAATGAAACGGTTATCGCGGGTATGGGAGAGCTTCACCTTGAGATCATGGTTGACCGTCTGAAAGAAGAGTATGGTCTGATAGTTGATGTCGGAGAACCGGCTGTAGCATTCAGAGAAACAATGAAGACTCCTGTTGAAAATTCTTATAAATTTGCTAAGCAGACCGGTGGTAAAGGTATGTTCGCAAACTGTACCATCCGTTTTGAGCCTAATCCGGGTAAGGGTTTCGAGTTTGTTGATATGATTAAGGGAGGAGCAATTCCTCAGGAATATATTCCTTCAGTTAGAAAAGGTCTTGAAGCAACTATGGATGAAGGTATTCTTGCGGGCTTCCAGGTTCTTGACGTTAAAGCTATTCTGATAGACGGTAGTTTCCATGCAGTCGATTCATCGGATATGGCGTTCAGACTTTGTGCTTCAATGTGTTTTAAACAGGCTTTTCTAAAAGCTGATCCGATTCTTCTTGAGCCGGTAATGAAAGTTGAAGTAAATACACCGGATGATTATATCGGTGATGTAATCGGAGACCTAAACAGAAGAAGAGGCAAGATCGGCGACATGAGAAGATTCAGAAAAGGTTCTCAGAAAGTTGATGCGAAAGCACCTCTTGTTGAAATGTTCGGTTATGCAACTACTCTCAGATCACTTTCAAGCGGAAGAGCGAACTATTCAATGGAATTTCATGCTTACGAGCAGGTTCCAAAAGACGTTCAGGAAAAAGTAGTTAAAGCTGCTGCTGAAAAACGTGCAAAAGGCAACAAAGCCGATTGATATAATAAAACACCGCCTTACAGGCGGTGTTTTATTATATTTCTTCTATCTATAATTTTAAATATAAGCCCTTCTATTTGCTTCCAATCTTGATTTGTAATTAGTAAAATTAAAAAGTATTTCATAGATGTAAAAATATGAGTGATGTAAAGCCATATTTAAAAAAAAAATGAAAAAACTTAATAAAACGATGATAAATACCCATTTATTTTCCGTATATAATATTATAAATTGTATTGAAAGGGGACAACTAAATTGAAAAGCTATGAAAAACGTTTTGATCTGCTTTATCGAAATTACTTCAGCGATATTGTCGGATTCATCTGCAAGAAAATTCATAATTCACAAACAGCTGAAGAAATTGCTCAGGAAATATTTTTAAATCTTTTCGCAAAGAAGAAAGAATTGCCTCCGGAATCATCGATTTCTAAAAGATATTTATTTGTGTGCGCAAAAAATAAACTGATTGATTTCTACCGTCAGAGAAAACCGAGTATTATTTCTGAACCGATAGAGAATATTGAATACATGGAGATGGAGAAGCTGAATGACTTTAATCTTGAGAATATGATTATCCGTGAAGAAATAATTTCTACATTCTACTCTACGCTATCAACATTTAATCAATCAAAAAGAAAAGCCTATCTTTCGTGTATAGTAAAAGAAAAAAATACCAAATACACGCAAAAATATTATCGTTTCCGCAGAAAAGTTCTTAATGAAATAAATGAAATAATGAGAACAAAACTTTCAGAATATGAAGACATGGTGAAATGACTATTTTCTGATATTTATATTTTGCGTCGGATATGCAAACTCTATTTTTTTGGATTTGAAATATTTCATAATTTCTAAATTTATTTGTTCATTTATCTCCATAAAGTATGCGTAATCCGGAGAAGAAATAAAATATTCTGTTTCAAAGATAATTGAATAATCTGATAATTCTTTTAAATTTGAACGTGAGTATTCTGTGTCTTTATGAGACTCGATTATTTTTTTAATTTCTATCGGAATTTTTTCAAGCTTGCTGATTTCAGTATCGTAACAGACTGAATGTGAGAGGAGTACTCTTCTTTTTTTCATTTTTGTATAATTTCTTACGGTCTTATTTGTCAGCTGATTATTTGAGAGAATAATTTCTTCACCGTTTAAGCTCAATATTCTTGTGCTTCTTATACCTATTTTAATTATTGTACCTGCGACGTCATCGAATCTTATAAAATCATTTTGCACGAAAGGTTTATCAACATATATAGTAAAGGAAGAAAATAAATCAGAAAGAATATTTTGAAAAGCAAATGCAAAAGCAATACTGGTTATTCCAAGACTCGTAACAAGTGTTGAAACTTTGAAACCAAGATTTGAAAGAATTATTATTAATCCTGCTGAATAAATTGCTGTCTTGGAAAGAACAATAATAATATTAAAAAAAGTTTCTGAGGATTTATATTTTTGTCCGTGATGTATTTTGGAGAAAATCAGATTAAGACTTTTTCCTGCAATAGATGCCAATTCAAGGAAAATCGATGCGATAACAAAGGTGTTGATAATCATTTTTTCAGTTTTTGATAAAGTGATTAACATAGAGGCGATTTCAAATGATACCGCGAAGACGAGCATGTAGTGTGTTTCAGCAATAAAAGAAGTAATTCGTTTTATTTTTTTATTGTTTTTAGCAGCCTTTTTGAGACGCATCCTCAAAGTGCTTTTTATTGCTGAAAGTATAATGAAAATGAGAGCGGAGGCTGTAAAAAAAACAACAGCTTTTGAGAATTTATTTTCTTCAATCAGAAAGTTTTTAATTGTTTCAAATGTTTCCAAAAACGTTCTCCTATGCAGGGAAAATATAATTTAGTGAAGAGCCGGAATTACGGACTTTTTTAAAATCAATTTTATATAATTTGGAAGCTATGTCACTTTTCAGAAATTTATCGGATGATCCTGAAAAAAAAATGCTGAAATCCTTCATTGCTGTAATAATATCAGAAAATCTTATTGCGGTATTTATGTCGTGAACAGAAGCAATAACAGTTTTTCCTCTGTCGGCTTCTTCTCTCAAAATTGAATATATGTTATATGCATGACTGATATCAAGATGAGATACCGGTTCATCCATAATTATAATTTCAGAATTTTTTGCGATACACCCGGCAAGCAGTGTAAGCTGAAGCTCTCCCGCTGATAAATGATTTAAAAGTTTTTTGGATAATTTTTCAATTCGGCATTTTTTGAGAGCGATATCTTTATATTCATAATCATCATTTGAAAATGCAAAGCCTTTTTTTAATGGAAAGCGGTTAAGTAAAACGAACTCATCAACTGTTATCGGTTTTGCCGAAAAATCAGATGAAAATACCGAAGAAATAATTGATGATTTTTCCTTTACTTCAAGCGTATCGATGCAAGTATTTCCTATAAGGACTTCACCCTTTAGAGGTCTTTGAATTCCGCATATAATTTTAAGCAATGTTGTTTTCCCTGATCCGTTGGGACCGATCAGGGATGTAAGTTTGCCTTTTGGGAAAACTGCTGACAATGATTCAAAAACATTTTTGTCTGAATATGAAAAAAAAATATTTTTTAGAACTATGTCATTTTTATTATTTAGCATTAAAACCGTTTAAAAAATCAGTAAAGTCCTGTTTGTATTCCGGATATAGTTCCTTGCTTGTAAAAAGAGTAATTTGAGTTGAACCCTTTGAATCGGAATAAACATAATAATTGTAAACGAAATTGATGCCCTGGATAACTCCAGAGAGTTCAATAAATTTTACCTGCTTTCCGTTTACCAGACGAACTTCCGAATTAGTTATTTCAACATTCGTTGCAACTTTTTGCGCATTATCAACCACTATAGAATCAAAATTTTCCATAGGTATTCTTATTCTTTCGGTTATTATCATTGCATATGCGTCACCGGAAGAATGCTGGAAAGAAGCCTCTGCCATTTGATTTAATGATGTTGATAAAATTTCCCATTTGGAAGGATTATATTTAACAATAAAATTTCCGCGTTTAGCATTATAAACAGATGTTGAATCTGCAGGTGTTGTAAACTGCTGTGTTATTAATTGATCATTTTTCTTATCTTCGTTTTTTTTATCGTATTTCCATGTTCCATTCTCTGAAAGAATTATCTTTTTACCGTCTTCAGTTGTTGCTGTTATGTCCTTTGCTGAAGCATATGAACATAAAAGAAGCGCCAACATGATGTACATAATTGTCTTCATATTTCCTCCGTTTTGTTTATTATCAATAATTATTGAAAAAAATCAAGTAAAGAGTCAATATTTATTGATGTCTTTTATGATTATTTTTAGAGCCGGAAGATACATTATTAATGAATTTTTATATGTATTGTATATGGAAATTATGGTTTTCATATCCTCCCTCGAAATTTCATGACTAGCTTCTTCGTAAACTGTTTCTTTGCAGAAAGGACTCAATTCTGCTGAATTGAGAAATGTTTTTATAAACTTTTCTGAATCATCTTTTTCAGGAAAGGCTTTTTCTGCGGCGGTTTTTACTTTTGAAGAGGTTAATCCTTCAATCGATTTTAAAGCTTCAGCCTTATCAATGTTATGACGCTCAATGAAGTCTGGAAGTAGAATCAGCTTGTTTTTTATGATAATAAAGTTATCTGGTGTAATTGCAGATAGACGGTCATTCATGACCGTAAAAGCGATCATCTTCGGAACGAAAATGTGGCTTGCAAGTATGCTTAAGCCAATAATTAAAATAATAAATATGATACCTCTAATTTTACTTTTTAGTGAAACCGGAGGAAGTTGTCTTTGAGTAATCATCGGATAAGCCTGATTTAGAATGTTTTTTTTTCAAGAATTTTAAAAGTTTAGAGCAGTTAAAACATGAAAATCAACCCTAAACCCCATTATTTCTTATGAATTAGGTTATTGTTTACCAAGATATAATAAGGAAGTTAAGTAAGTTTTTTTAAATTATGATTAAAAATGCCTAATTGTATTTCAAAAATCGTCCGAGATTGATAATAAGGTGAATTTCGGAAGGTAGAAGATGAGTAATTTATTTCGTGAAATTATATCGATTATTGACAGACAGACCGAGCTTTATGAAGAGTTTCTCGGATTAGAAAGAAAAAAAACTGACTGCATTTCCGGAAATCTTGTTACGGAGCTTGAGGGAATTGTTTCTGATCAGGACAAAGTTATTGGTCAAATTGAACTTATTGAGTCAAGCCGCTTAAGCTGTGTTCGTAAAATAACAGGTAAATTCTATATTAATAAAGCCAATCCTTCATTGCGTGATATATCTCAATATGCTGATGATGATTCAGGAAAAGAAATGATCCTTTGTGCCGAACGATTAAAGAAAATAACAAACGAACTTCAGAGAATTTTAGAAACTAACGCCAGAATGATCAGAGATAACATGAACTTTTATTCACTAATTGTCGAGGGAATAAAAGATTCGCTTGATGATAAAAGCGCTTATTCTGCCGGAAGAGAATCAAGAGTAAAAAAGAATTCTGTTTTAATTAACAGAACAGTTTAGGGGGCAATATGAACTCGACTTTTATGGGACTTGAAATATCACGGCGGGGACTGATGTCGCACCAGCAGGCTCTTCATGTTACGGGGCATAATATTTCTAATGCAGAAAATGAAGAATATACCCGTCAGCGTGTATCGATAACTTCAATGGATCCGATTTATGTTCCAAGTTTAAGCAGGGCAGAAACTGCAGGTCAGCTTGGTCAGGGTTCTGTTGTGGCGCAGATTGAGCGTGTAAGAAACAGCTTTATTGACGATAGAATTGTTTCTGAAAAGAATGCGATGGGTTATTGGAATTCAAAAAACGATTTTATTTATCAGATAGAACAGGTCTATAACGAACCTTCCGACCAGTCAATAAGAAGCAAGATGGATGCTTTCTGGGAATCATGGCAGGAACTTTCAAAATATCCTGAGACGCGCGCGACCAGGGAGGTTGTTAAGGAAAAAGCAAATGCCTTTTCAAATGAGATTCAGCATGTATACCGTCAGCTCGATGAACTTCAGCAGGATGCAAACCGCCAAGTCGCTGCGAAAGTTGAAGAAATCAATAATTATGCTGCGAGTATAAGAGATTTGAACGAGCGTATTATGAAATCCGAAGCAGTTGGAGATAATCCCAATGATCTTCGAGATAAACGTGATGCGCTTATTGAAAAGCTTTCAACTATTGTAAATATTTCTGTCGGAAGAAGCGATAAGGATGAAACGATTGTTTATATCGGTTCAGAAAATCTTGTTCAGGGTGAAGTTCTTCATAAACTTGAAGCATATCTAAATCCTGAAAATAAAGGATTTTTCGGAGTCAGATGGGCAAAAAGCGAAGCACCTGTTAAAATAACGCATGGTGAACTTGCGGGATTGGTTGAAGTCAGAGATAAAATTCTAAGAGATAATATAAACAGCGTTAACTCACTTGCTGTAAACATAATGGATCTGACGAATGAAATTCATCGTGACGGATTCGGAAAAAACGGTGAAACAAACATTAATTTTTTCAAAGAGATTATGGTCAGCGACAATGTTGAAGGAAATCATGACCTCAATAATGACGGAGTTTATGATGTATCCGCTGTATTTAAAGTAACCGGAGCGAATAAAGTTGATGCTTCCGCGGCCATAGGCATTACGGGCACTCTGACTTTTGTCGCTAATGATGAAATTGAAGGTGAAATACAAATCAGTTATGCTGCAACTGACAGCATTTATGATGTTATGAAAAAAATTAATGACGGTCATTTCGGAGTAAACGCATATATAGATCATAACAGTCATCTTGCATTGAAGGCAACGACTGCGAAAGACAGCGATAAAAAGAATTTTATGATACGCCATATAGAAGATTCCGGTCAGCTTTTCGTAGGTCTAGCCGGAATACTGAAGCAAACCGGTGCAGCAGGATCCTTTGATTACAGGCGTATTAATGATATAGCCAAACTTCTGCCGGATAGAGAGCATGTGACAATTACACCACAGTATAATCCCGCGGCTTATATGTCTGTCTCTTCGGACATATTGAAAGATATTGATAAAATCGCAGCGGCTCAGGGAAAAGATATCGGCGGAACAGGTGATTTTAATAAAGGCAACAATATCGGTGACGGAAGCAATTCGCTTAGGATTGCCAACTTGCGGCATAAATCGGCTATGGTTGATTCAAATTCAACTTTTAACGATTTCTATATTTCATTAGTTGCGAAAATAGGAAGTCAGGGATCTGAATCAGACGACAGGGTCAAAAATCAGGAGACTCTTCTGGCAAATCTGAATAATCTAAGAAAATCAGTTTCCGGAGTCAGTCTTGATGAAGAAATGAGCAATATGGTTCAGTTTCAGCATGCATATAATGCAAATGCCAGAATGATCAGCACATTTGATAAAATGCTCGAAACAATTATCAGACTTGGAGCGTAATTATGAATAGAATTACAAATCAGATGATAAATCAGAACATGACTTTTAATCTTAAACGTCATCAGTATGAAATGGATAAAATAAACAATTCACTCGCTACGGGGAAGAATGTCCGTGTTCCGCGGGATAATCCGATCAATGCAACAAATCAGATGCTGTACAGAACTAATCTTACAGAAGTAAATCAGTTCATTAAAAATATTGATGAGAGCAAATCATATCTTAATCAGGCTGATTCTACACTTCAGTCTGTAACAAGAATTTTTCAGCGGCTTAGAGTTCTTGCCGTTCAGGGTGCAAACGGTATTTATACAAACTTCGAATTAAAGGAAGCTATGGCTACTGAAATAAATCAGCTTCTTGAGGAGCTTGTTGCTGTTGCTAATGCCAAAGACGGAGCAGGAAGATCACTGTTCGGCGGATATATGACCGGCGATGATAAAAATCCTAATCCTTTTCTTTCAATTTATCAGACTTTAACTGCCGGAAACCAGGGTGATGCCATGACCGGTGTTGAATACAGGGGTGATATCGGTCGGCTGACAAGAGAAGTCTCAAAGGGAGAATATGTTGATATAGGAATACCTGGTAATCAGGTTTTCTGGGCGACTAATCAAGTTCTAACTTCAAATAAGGATGCGACAACTTATTCGTCTGACACGGACCAAGCGATTAAAATTGACGGCGTTGAGATTAAAATTAGTGCGGGAGATAATCTTGATATAATAATTGATAAAATCAATAATGCCGGACTTGCCGTAAAAGCAAGCAAGGGCGGACGTAATAATCTGATAATTGAAACAACGACTCCTCATCAGACATGGCTTGAAGATTCAGGAAGCGGAAGAGTTCTTAAAGATTTGGGTCTTATCAATCCGCAGTTTCCAAGTCCGCCCAATAACTACGATCCGACCGTAACAGTTGACGGAATGAGTCTTTTTGAAATGGTTATCAGACTTCGCGAGGATCTTGTTGCAGGAGATCAGGAGCTCGTCGGCGGACGTGATATCGGTCTTCTTGACATGGGTCTTGAGAATGTCTTGAAAAATCTTGCAGAAATCGGCGCCAAATCAAGAAGAATTGACGAACTTGCTAAAAGAAGTGAATTTGCAAAAGCCAATATTACCGAAATGCTTTCTAAAACTGAAGGCATTGATTATGCTGAGACGATAATGAATTTTAAATGGCTTGAATCTGTTCATCAGTATGCGCTTGCTGTCGGAGCAAAATCAATAAAATCAACGCTAATGGATTTTTTAAGATAAAAGAGGTTTTATGACTCAGTCCAATGCCGCTAAGGCGCAGTATTCGGAGAATCATCTCCCGAATTTTTTAAGAGAATCAGATGATAAAGTTTTAATCAGGACGAAATCATGGGGAGAAATTGAAGTTTTTTCCTCGCAGATTTTCTCCTTTCCTGAAGGTATTCTCGGATTTAACTTCGTAGACAGTTTTGCTTTTCTGCAGGAAGATTCGTCTCCGTTCATGTGGATGCAGGCTATCGGTGAACCTGATCTCTCTTTTGTAGTTATTGAACCTGAATCATTTATGGATTCGTATGATCTTGCTGTTTCACAGAATGATATTGATTCTATTGGTGAAAAATCAATCGATAATATTAAAGTACTCTTTATTGTGACAATTCCTGAGAAGACTTCCGATATGACAGCTAATCTTCAGGGCCCGATCATTTTAAATTTACAGAAAAAAACCGGGAAACAGTCTATAAGCCTTTCTGATAAATATAAAACCCGTCACAGCATTCTTGAAGAGCTGAATAAACGGGGTAAATAATCATGCTGGTTCTTGCACGTAAAACAAATGAAAGTATAATGATAGGGGATGATATTGAACTTGTTGTCGTTGAAGTAAAAGGCGATCAGGTTAAGCTCGGCATTAAGGCCCCAAAAAAAATTGCAGTTCATAGAAAAGAAATTTTTGATGAAATAAAACAGGCCAACATAAGTGCCGTGAGTCAGAAGTTTACACCGAATGCTCTTCGCGATCTATCAGATTATTTTAAAACCAAAGACGGAAAAGACTAGAGCTATTTTCCGGTGAAAGGAATCGATTTGATCAAACGGTTGAGGAAGAAGTCGTCAACCGTTTTTGATTTATATACGTAAATTGCAGCCGTAACCCAGAGAGCCAAGGTGAATACACACATAAATTTCAAAAGAAATTCCGATCCGAAATCATCTGCTTTATAGAAAGCATAAGTCAAAGCTATCGGCCAGAATATGAAGTTGATATAAAACAGCAGAACGATGAGTTCTTTTAGAAATGCCATAATTACAGTATACCAGTCGGCTTTAAATGCAGTGTATCCTTTAAAAATTTCTTCAAAGAAAAAGTACATATAAAATGCAAATACTAATGTTGCTGCAATTTTCCAAAAGAATTCAAGCTTTGGTCTGAACCAGATAAAGAAAAGAGCTATTCCCCAAAGAGCCATAAAAATGAAAACTGAATTGAAAATGAGTGATTTTTCCATGTCTCTATTATCCTAGGGATTTATTATTCTGCTTTATTGTCGGAAGAAGATTCTGTTTTTATTTCGGTCGATTCAGTTGACTCTTTAATAAGCCGTTTGATTATCTGAATTTCAACAATTTCTTTTGATTTTCTGTTATAAGTTATTTTGACGATTTTATCTATCCAAATGAGATCGGATGATATTATATCGCCGTTTTCATCATAAATCTTTGTATTTTCGTTAATTACAAAAGTCTTCTCTGTTTTTCCTTTTTTTACAATTAGTTCGGAACCGTTAACGCTGATAATTCTGCCGGAGAAGGTTTTATTCCGGGATGTATTTGAAAAAACACACTGGAATGAAAATACAAGAACGGCAGTAAAAATCAGATATTTTTTCATTTGCTGTTTCCCCTTGTTATAAGGATAAATTGTTTAAGAGAATCTGTCAAGATAGAAATTGAAGTCAGCTCTAAGGATTTTTATTGACTTCAGATGATGTATGTTATAGGGGTTTCTTCGGGGGTTATATGTTGAAAATTATATTTTCTTTGCCGTTGCTTTTTGTTTTTCTTTTAGGTGCTGAACCAGAATATTCATGGGAGTCGCAGCTTTCCGATATACGCCAAAATAGCTCTGCTGATGATTTTTCACAGGTTGAAATAAATCAGAATGTAATTTCATCAAACAAAATTCTCGCTCACATAAATTCAATTCACCCTGATGTAATATCTTATGTTTCTATATATAACAAAGGTGCATCTGAATATGTGTTTATAAAGGATAAGCTTATTTGTATTTGCTCTACGGAGTATCAGATAAGCGCGGAACTCGCTGATAAAAAAATAAATGAGATAAGAAAAAATTATAAAAATGAGTCACTGATTAATGAAAATGATATTACAACCTATAATCTTTATGATGATAAAACAATAGTTAATTTGTCGGTGCGTGAACGCGGAGGGAAAAAAGATATCAGAGTATATTATTATCCTAAAAATTTGTTTTCAATTTTAGTTAAACTATGAAGAAGTTATTATTTATTATTTTTGTACTTCCTTTTATCATTAACGCATCAGATAAAAAGTACTTTATTGTTAATTTCGGCGGAAATTCCGATTGTCCCGTAAAGGGCTGGACGAATAACGGAAAATACGAAGAAATATTCAGGTGGGGAAGGGGTAAAAACCTTTTTCTGTCAGGTGATCTATCACCTGTTTCAAACGGTACGGCTTCCTTTGTTTCAAAATTCGGTTCTTCAATTGAATTAACCGGATTGAAACAGCATGTAAGATATGTTCTATGGATTGATTTTGTACGTTTTAAGGACATGGATAAATCAGGACTTTCTTCCAGGCTAGAAATTTACGCCGATAGAACTAAAATCGCCGATCTTGATGTTACAAGACTTCCTCTTGATAAGTATGTAGGAATAGATATTCCTGATGATGTAACATTCAGGGGGGGCTGTATTATTACTTTTAAAGAGTATTCTTTGAATCCGGGTTTGTGGGGGGCATGGGATATTATAATTGCTGAAGAATCATTTTTCCCTGATTCATCTGAAATCGATTCAGCTGATAATCCGCCGCCTGTAAAAGAGATAAAATCAGGTATACAGCAGAAAAAAAATACTTTTAAAAAAGAAGTAAAAAAGAAAGACCCTCAGGCTGATGTAAAAAAGAAAGAGGATAAGCCTGCTGATACTCCGAGAGAAGATGACTACATAAAAAAATCAGTAAATGAATCTGTTAAAAAGGACTTACCTCCTGATTCGGGAAAAAATACAAAGGTTTTTGATGTTTTGGAGCCTTTACCTCCGAAGGAGCCTTCCTTGCCTGATATTGTGGAATAGGCAAAAAAACTCCGTAAATTTCGTTGACAAAAGTAATACCCCATTTTTGCCTGTTTTAAACGGAAAAACATAAGCCGAGGTTTTTATGAGCAATGAACTTGAAAAAGATCTTGATGATGAAGTTTATGAAGACAGCTATTACGATGATGACGAAGAAGAATTAGAAGATGAAGATGAAAAAGATCTTGATGATGAAGAATCTTCGGGTGAAGTTACTGTCAGCATGAGTTTTGTCTGCGAAGACTGCGACTACCGTTGGGATGACTATATTACCAAAGATTCGGATGAAGCAGAAGACGATGATGACATTGACGTCGTTTGTCCTATGTGCGGATCTGTGAATGTCTCACAAATTTAAGAGTTTCATTAAGGTAAGAGGAGCGCGGGAGCATAATCTCAAAAACATATCAGTTGATATACCGCGCGATTCTCTTGTCGTAATTACCGGCCTCTCAGGTTCAGGAAAATCATCACTAGCTTTTGACACAATCTATGCGGAAGGGCAGAGACGTTATGTTGAGTCGCTTTCTGCTTACGCGCGTCAGTTTCTGGGATTAATGGAAAAGCCTGATGTTGATTTTATTGACGGTTTATCTCCCGCTATATCAATAGAACAGAAAAGCAGTCATAGAAATCCTCGATCCACAGTCGGAACTGTTACCGAAATACATGACTATTACCGTCTACTTTTTGCGCGTATAGGTATACCTTATTGTCACAAATGCGGAAAAAAAATATCCTCGATGTCTGTTGATCAGATAGTTGAAAATATAATGACTGTTCCGGAAAATACCAAACTTGTTATAATGGCTCCTGTTGTCCGCGGAAGAAAAGGCGAGCATTCTGACATAATTGAAAATGCACGGAAGAAAGGATTCGCGAGAGTCCGGATTGACGGTGAAATCAAGTCTCTTGAAGAAGAAATAAAACTAAGCAAAAATATAAAGCATAATATTGATATAGTGGTGGACCGTATTGTAATGAAAGACGGTATACGCCCCCGTCTTGCTGACTCTCTTGAAACCTCGCTTGATATGGGTTCAGGTCTTACGTCGGTGCTTATTGATGATAATGAAAAATTGTTTTCGTCACTTCTATCCTGTATTGATTGCGGAATTTCAATTCCGGAACTTACACCGCGTCTTTTTTCATTTAATGCTCCTTATGGTGCTTGTGATGAGTGCAGCGGTCTGGGTTTTCTTATGCGTTTTGACGAAGATCTAATTGTACCTGACAAAACTATTTCTATTGAAGATGGAGCCGTCCTTGCCTGGGGAAAACAATGGACGGAAGAACAGGCACGCCTGTTAAACAGAACATTTTCTGTTGATACTTCTGTTCCTTGGAAAAAACTTCCTAAAAATGTTACAGAATTTATTATGCATGGTACTGCAGATGCAAGAACAAAGCCGTATCCGTATAACCGTGCGTTTGAAGGCGTTATTCCGAATCTTGAAAGAAGATATAAAGAGACCAGCAGTGAAGATATCCGCGGATGGATGGAAGGCTTTATGCATAACCAGATATGCCCTTCCTGCAACGGCGCAAGGCTCAAGCCTGAAGTTCTTTCTATAAAAGTCGCGGACAGATCGATTCATGATGTAAGTTCAATGTCTATTAAAAATTCAAAAATATTTTTTGATGGATTAAAACTTACTCCGACTGAAGAAAAAATTGCTTTTCAGATTTTAAAAGAGATACGTCAAAGACTGAATTTTTTAAATGATGTCGGTCTTGATTATCTGACTCTTGATAGAGCTGCCGGAACTCTTTCGGGCGGAGAAGCCCAGCGTATCAGACTTGCAACTCAAATCGGTTCAGCTCTTACGGGTGTGCTGTATGTTCTTGATGAACCTTCTATCGGACTTCATCAGCGCGATAATGATAAACTAATTGCGACCCTAAAACGTCTTAAAGAGCTGGGTAATACGGTTATTGTTGTTGAGCATGATGAAGATACCATGCATGCGTCCGATTATATCATCGATCTCGGCCCCGGTGCAGGCGAAGCGGGAGGGCATCTTATTGCCTGCGGAACTGCACAGGAAATAATGAAAAATAACGAATCCGTTACAGGACGTTTTCTTTCAGGCAAAGAAAAAATTGATTTTCTTTCCGAGCGGAGAAAGCCCGTAAATTATATTACAATAAAAGGTGCATCTGAAAATAATCTTCGGAATGTAGATGTAAAGTTTCCTCTTGGTGTTTTTACATCTGTAACGGGAGTTTCCGGATCCGGTAAATCAACGCTTGTAATGGAAATTTTCTATAAAGCTCTTTCGAATTTAGTAATGCGTTCAAAAGAGTATCCCGGAAAATTCAAAGAGATTATCGGATGGAAAGAAATTGATAAGGTGATTGATATAGATCAGTCGCCGATAGGCCGTACTCCTAGGTCCAATCCTGCAACCTATACCGGAATATTTACTCCGATACGTGATTTATTTGCTTCTCTTCAGGATTCCAAAATACGCGGATATTCTGCCGGACGTTTTTCTTTTAATGTGCGCGGCGGAAGATGTGAATCGTGTGAAGGCGATGGCGTTAAGAAAATAGAAATGCATTTTCTGCCTGATGTATATATCACATGCGAAGTATGTCATGGTAAAAGATATAATCATGAAACTCTTGAGATCAGGTTCAAAGGTAAAAATATTTTTGAAATTCTTGATATGAGTGTTGATGAAGCAGCTGAATTTTTTAAGAACATTCCGTCTGTTTATAAGAAGCTTGAAACACTTCAGGAAGTCGGTTTAGGATATATTAAACTAGGTCAAAGTGCGACAACTCTTTCCGGAGGTGAAGCGCAAAGAATAAAACTTGCTACCGAATTATCAAAGCGTTCAACAGGAAAAACACTATATATTCTTGATGAACCTACAACCGGTCTTCATTTTGCCGATGTTAAAAAGCTTCTGCATGTTCTTCATACTCTTGTTGAAAAGGGAAATACTGTAATAGTTATTGAGCATAATCTTGATGTCATAAAAACTTCTGATCATATAATTGATTTGGGGCCTGAAGGCGGTGACGGAGGCGGAACCGTTGTAGCTGAAGGAAGACCGGAGGACATTATAAAAGTAAAAGAATCTTATACCGGAAAATTTTTAAAACGTGTTTTAAATAAATAAATTTGCAACTTTCAGGTTATTCTCTTTGTCTTAATTATTAACGAATGATAACCGCCGTCCATTTCCTTCCGTTCCGAATTGCGATTATAACCCGTAAATGAAGCGACATTAGTTCTTTTTTACGTTTTCGTCAAAAGGAGCTTCTATGAAAAAGAAAATTCTGTTAGTCTATCCCGAAATTCCTTCAACATATTGGGGGATGAAACATGCGTTAGCTTTCATCAATAAAAAAGCATCAACTATTCCTCTGGGTCTTATAACAGTTGCTGCGCTTTTGCCTGAGGATTATGATCTAAAGCTTATTGATATGAATGTGCAAAAATTAAAACATAATGACATAACAGGATGTGATCTTGTTATGATATCTGCAATGATTGTTCAAAGTGCTTCTTTTGCAAGTGTTGTAAAAATGTGCCGTGAGTGCGGCGTGAAAGTCGCAGCAGGCGGTCCTTATCCGACAACATCATACAAACAGATAAGTGATGTTGACTATTTCATTTTAAACGAAGCAGAAATCACACTGCCGTCATTTATACGGGACTTCGAAGCAGGAAATCCTGAACATGTTTATTCAACTACAGAAAAACCTGATATTTCCCGGACTCCCGTTCCGCGCTATGATCTGCTTAAGATAAAGAAGTATAATAATCTTGCTTTACAGAATTCACGAGGTTGCCCTTTTAACTGCGAATTTTGCGATATAATTGAACTTTTTGGAAGGGTTCCAAGGTTAAAAACACCGACTCAGTTTGCAAGTGAATTAACGGCTGTTTATGAAACTGGTTTTAGAGGATCGGTTTTCATTGTTGATGATAATTTTATCGGAAACCGGAGTAAGGTAATTTCTCTTCTTCAGGAAATTATCAAATGGCAAAAAATCCATAATAATCCTTTTACGTTTTTTACGGAAGCGAGCATTAATCTGGCAACAGATGATGAAATGCTCGGGCTTATGAATCAAGCCGGATTCGATATGGTTTTTACAGGCATTGAGACACCTGATTATGCATCCCTTTCCGGTTGTCATAAGACCCAAAATCTGAAAACGGATCTTATCGAGTCGGTTAAAAAAATTCAGAAAAAAGGAATAGAAGTGTCAGCCGGATTTATTGTCGGATTTGATTCGGATAAGGAAGATATTTTTGACAGACAGATAGAGTTTATTCAGCGTTCAGGAGTTTCAATGGCGATGGTAGGACTCTTGACCGCACTTCCGGGAACTCAGCTTTATAGAAGATTGAAAGATGAAGGAAGATTGAAAGCTTCTGTTGCAGCAAGCGGAAACAATACCCATGATTTGCAGATGAATTTTCAGCCGGTGATGAATGAAAATAAACTGGTGGACGGATATGAGAGAATTCTCCGTGAGATTTATTCCCCTGAAAAATATTTCCAAAGATCGGCTGAATTTATTAAACGTCTTCCTCCAAAAAGATTATCTAGTTTCCGTATTATATCTTATTCCGATATTCGAGCACTAATTCTTTCTTTAATTAAGCAGGGTTTTTCAACATATGGATTCAGATACTTCAAATTTTTGATTTATACTTTTTTTAATAATCCCGGATATTTTGCACAATCTGTTTCGATTTCTGTCAAAGGATATCACTTTTTTAAGATAACTAAGGATATTGTAAAAGCAAAAGATTTTAGTGAACAGGCAGAATCCGGGATAAGCGAATTAAAAGTCCGTATGGCCGAAACTTTTAAAAAAACAAAAACGGCATCTCTCCGCGACATTGACTTAGTAACAAAGGAAATACTTTCTTTGCGAAAAAGAACTATGAAAAAATACTCCGGTATGAACTCTGACCTTAAAAATTATCTTGAGCATCTTCACCGTCAATTTGATCCCAAAACATCAGAAATGATCGAAAATCTGCGGGTTTTGCGGACAGAGGTCTGAAAATAAGTTGACTGAATAGTTATTTGAATGTGTAATGAGATATGCATTTATTCTTCATAAAGCCTATTGTTTAAAATCGGATAAAGCGGTGTACCGCTGTGTCCGGCCCCATGTTTATTTCCTTTTATGATAAACAGTTTGATCGTTACTATTATAAAAATTTAGCGCTGTTAAATGACGGCGCATGTGGATTTTTTTATGGAGAAATGTTATGAATATAATAATCAGAAATGAAACTGATAAAGACTATAGAGAAACTGAAATAATGACAAGAGAAGCTTTTGGGGATTTATACAAGCCGGGATGTGATGAACATTTTGTTCTTCACAATCTCAGAAAAAGTAAATCCTTTGTTCCGGAGCTCGATTTTGTAGCGCTTCATGGCAATGATATAGTTGGTAATATAATCTATTCAAAAGCCGGAATTTCAGATACTGAATATAATGAGGTTCTGTGCATGGGACCTCTTAGTGTAAAGCCTGAGTATCAGAAAAAAGGAATTGGCTCCACGCTTTTACTTCGTTCACTTGAATCAGCACGAAAAATGGGTTTTAAGGCAGTTGTAATATTCGGTAATCCTGATTACTACCATCGTTTTGGTTTTAGAAACGCTGCTTGTTTCAAAATTACTACCAGTGATGGAGGTAATTTTGAAGCTTTCATGGTACTTGAACTAGATAAAGATTCTTTAATGAATATTCGCGGTACATTTATTCCGGATAAAGCGTTTTATTCAGATAAGAATGAATTGGAGAATTTTGATAGAAAGTTTCCCTTTAAGGAAAAACATATTAATTCAAATCAACTATAATAAATAACAGCCCAATCATAGGTGATATTTATGAGATTGCATCTAATTATTTTTTATAATTAATTAGATGCAAAAAGTTATTTTGAGTTTGTTTATATCCGCATATTAATAAAATTCTTCAAATTACCGATAATATAGTGAGAAACTCTTTTTGGACGGAATATGAACTTTAAAAGATTTGCTGCAGTTTTTCTACTATTTTGGTTTTTTTTCATAATTATATTTTCGCTTGGAGTAGGAGGCGCAGGTTATTATCTATATAAGGATCTTAAAAACAATATAAGCGATATAGAAGACTCAAAAATTTCAATAATTCAGTCTCTTGCCGATGCAACAGTTCTTGCTGCATCAATTGACGATGATAATGAAAGAAAGACCCGTCTGGATGCTTTTTATACTAGTCAGGGCAACAGCAATTTTTATGAAAAAGCTTTTCTGGTATCAGATAATGGAACTATTATCTCTCATTCTAATCCAGCTGAAGCGAAAGAACTGAATTATAATATTGCAGCTGATGAGTTCAGATATAATACTGATATTATATTTGAAGCTTTAAACAAGACTTCAGAAAAGGTTTCGGTAAATGATTATTATATATTGGGTTCTGAGATACCGTTCTCAAAAAAAGAAATTAAATATATAAAAGAATATGTATATCCCGGCATTGACAGAAACGGGTGGATTGTAACAAGAGTATTTGATGTTAATTCAAAAAATGGACAAAAAATCAATTATGTTTCATGCTTTATAGTTTCTAAAACGGCTATTTATGATGAAATCCATAACAGTATTAAAAGTGCGAAGAAGTTACTTCTCATTATTTTGTCAGTATCATTTGCCCTCGCATTTTTTGTTTCTTTTATAATACTTATTATATTTGTAATATCAGGTAAAAAATCCAGAATATCCGAGTCCGCATATCCCGGTGAACCCGATCATTACAAAGCATCTTTACAAACACCGGATTATAATGATCAAAATGAAATTATTTTATATGAAGATGATGAATCCTCAAATTCAAATATCATTATTCAGGATGCAATTCCGATCAGAAAGAGGAGATAAGAGATGATTGATTTAATAAAGAATGAAAAATCTTCTGTTTTAAGACTGGAAGTCCCTCTGGATTCAAAAGTATCGCCTGTATTTGAGGAAAAGATAAATGATATGATTTCTTCCGGTGAACGCGTTGTCGTAGCTGATTTCTCTGAATCAACATTCATTTCATCATCAGGAATTGGTTCTCTTCTTTTTGCGCATAAAAAATTATCATCACTCGGAGGAAGGCTATTTATTTATAATCTGAATTCTGAGATCACCGAAATTTTGAAAGTTATAGGTGTTTATAATTCTCTTTTTGTAATTTCATCACTATCTCAAGCCGAAAACTCACCGTTTTCGTTTGAATCTAAATCTGCTTCAGCAAAAAATGAAAGCTATCAAATTTCCGCAATTGACGATAAGTCTCTGGATAGTTACGTTGAAATGCCGTCTTTTCCCGAACCTCTTGTTGTAGAATGCGCCAGCTGTTCAAGCTTTACCAGGGTGCATAGACCAGGTGATTATATTTGTCCATCATGCCATACCGAGTTTTCTGTTGAAGGTGATGGAACTGTAATTTTCTGACAATTCCTGTAATTTGTCCGATTTATCACTTAAAGACCCCTTTTTTAAATGGTTGACTTACAGGATTTATCTTCGTAGATTATCCAAATTGATGGGAGATAGTCAATGAAGGTTATTCACGTACTTAAAAAAATAGAAGCACTAGATCAGGATATCAAGGAACTTAGAAAACTTGAAAAATCCCTTGAACGCAATAAAGCATTCACCGCTCCGATTTTCATGACAATAGAAAAGCAGATTAATATTCTTCTTGCCGATAGAATTAAGATGCTTGAACTCGATATTAAAAATCCTCCTCAATCCCTTCTGAATGATATTGAAGAAGAGCCGGTTGTAGAAGAGGAAGCTCCGGCTGCACTTTCTTTTAATAAAACGCCTAAAAAGCAGAATAAGCCTGCACAGACAAAGACTGCTGCAAAATCTAAAAAGGAATCTAAAACAGAAAAACATGATTCTTTCGATGATGATATGGATGATATTCCTGTCCCGATGATGACTCAGGACGTTATTGATAAAAAATTTAATGAAATAAAAAAAGAAAATCCTCAGCCGGTAACGGCTTCAAAAAGTGATGACGAAGATACTTCTGTCAAGCTTCTTGATATAGCTCTTGAAAAGGGAACACTTGACAAAGGGACTGTTCAGCATGAAAAAGAAAAAAGAAGAATACGCTTTTTTAGAGATAATTTTCCAGGCGGTGAATATTAAACGCCGCTTTTAGTGAATTTGTCCACGTTCATTTCGATAGAAAACTTATCTGCGAAAAATGTTGATGTTGTAATTTGATTATCTGATTCAATGCCCGTATAGTCAATTTCGCAGATGAGGTTGCTTATTTTTGATCCAGAAATCTTAAGTGCATGTATTTTATCTGCGACCGAATACATCTGATCCGCTTCCATTAGTCCTGATTCAATTCCGTCCGGAAATTTTATACTGTAAAAAGGTTCATTTCCCATCTTTTTATTTATCAATACTGAGTAAGCCGAATTTTTAGAATATTTCCCGAAATATAAATTCGAAGTATTTTCGGTTTTATCAACGAAGGTTATTTTTCCGAGCCTGTCCCGTGTAATCATTTTGATGTTCATGGCATCGGATCTGATCGGTGTAAATTTATTTAATTCGCGTACTTTTTCTAATGAATTTTTTGAGAAAATGAAAAGTTGGGCAAGAAAATTTTCCTCCAGAGATTTAGGTTTTATGAAAATAAAAAGGTTTCCGACTTCATTAACTACATACGCGAAAATGAAATCAGATTTAGTCTCATAAAAAATTGATATTGTCTGAGGAGCGGCGTTTTGGTATGCAAGATCAAGAGAATCAAGTCCGCTTTCCTCCGAGTTGTAAAATTTATAAGATGCAGCTTTCCCAGGCTTTAAAGTTATTGCAGAAAATAATCTCATCATGTTAGGATGAAGTTCCGCTTCAACCTGGTTGCCGTCACGTAGAATCAGCACATAGCTTATTCCGGCTTTTGAAACGAATCTAAGCGGTTTATCTTCAGGGGAACTGACAATGAAGTTATAGCTGTCTTTATATAAAAGCATGATATCTTTGTACGGTTTTTTGTGTGTCTCGGGAGCGCTGAAAGAACAGAATTCATCGAAGCCCTTTTTCATCATTATGCCGTCTCTGACGATTGAAACAAGAATTGTACCTATTCCGATGTCAAAAGGATACTCTTTAACAAATGATTCGCCCCATGAAGTATGCATAATGTGATGAAGAGTCTTTATTGAATCACTGGACTCAAGTCCGAAATCCATTACAATGAAATTGAGAGTTGAAAACATTTCTTTAAGAATGAATTTATTTTTTATTTTCATTCTTTCTTCAGTAAAAAAATCCGAGAGAGTGTTCATAAAATCAACGGAACTGTTTTTGCTGAATCTTTGATATCCGCTTTCAACATTAATTCTTGAATAACGCGGATCGTAAATTTTATTTAATACTGCCCATGCTGCAAGATTTATGAGATTTTTTTCAGTTTTAAGAAGAACATTCGTTGATGAACCAGATTCGTTTACTGCTTTTTTGAAAAGTTTCCATCCGCTTGATTTAATACCGTCCATAACAGGTTCTATTGAGAGAAGAGATTCTGAAACTGTTTCTTTAAAAGAGATGAACTGTTCAACTTTATCTTCCGATCTGAGATAATGACTCCGGATTTTTCTTCTGAGAAGTTTAAAGTCGGAATCTGATATTTTTTTACTTAAATCAATATTTGGAAATTCATTAGAAATTTTCTGATAACTCATAAGCATGAAACGCTGAACTTGATCCCAGAATTTCATAACTTTATTGAAGTCCCAGTTATCAAAATTGTCCAAATCACGGATAAAAGAAATATCCCACTGCCAGAGTTTTGCATAACGCAGCATTTCGGCTACTCTGTACGGTATGTTTGATATTCCCCTAACACCAATATATTTTGAAAGCTGCGGGCTTATTTTTAAATAAAGATTCATTTTTAATATCAGAAGCAGATTGTCATTCGCGCCGCTTCGTTTATAGTAATCAGAAACTTCAGTGAACATCATCAGATATGAGTCAAGAATGGTATTTGAGAAGTTGCCCTGTTGTATAAGATATTTAATTTTCTGACTTAAAAGAGGGGCATTGGCGTTATCAAACAGATATTTGTTCAATACACCCAGTTTCAATATTGATTTAAAAGGATTACCAAGAGATTTAACCATTTGAAAAAGGGCTGCACCCAGAAAATCTTCTTTAGATATTCTGTAAAGATTGCCGATATCTACAAAATCATTCTTCTTTTCTGTATCAGGTAATGATGCATAAAGCGCATCATACTCCTCGTTTTTAGCAGTTACCGGAACTACCCACCAAAACGGAACTTTCCCGCTTGTGATTATTGAGCTTCTGAAAAATTCATCTTTTAACAATGCACCCATTGTTGATCCGAAAGCTTCATCCTCGTCTTCATCGAATATATTTTTTTTAAGTGCGCGGACATCATTAACAAAAAGATGAATAGATACACCGGTTTCCGATTCGAGCCATTTTTGAATTAAATTGATTTTTTTTCTGAAATTTGAATATTTTTCCGGTGTAGTCTGGGAGGGATCAACACATATCCAATAGTCGAAGTCTGATTTTTTATTATATGCAATAGTTCCGACGCTGCCGATTACAGCAATCATCTGAACAAATGGATCGGAAACCGAAATTGAAAACTGAACCCCGGTAAATTTCCCGGCCGCAAAACGTTTTGTTTCATCATCTATAAGAGCAGAACACACGCCCATGGCGCATTCGCCGGAAACATGACCGGGAACTTTTTGATGGTTGACGGATAGTAACAGCGGCAGAAGGTTGATTGTTTTCCGTACGTTCTGATTCGGCAGAAGCTGCTGAAAACGTTCGAATTTTATCTGATTGTATTTTAAGAAATTTTCTCTGTTTTTAGCTATAACCGGATTCATTTTCCCCCGACATGATATCCTTGAATGATGTATATATTATATCAAGTAGAAATTGGAATTGGCATATTTTTTTGAATTTGATAAAGGCATAAAAAATAAGTCAGCAGATTTGCTGACTTATTTTTCGTCGAAATTTATTTGTAGAATTTCTCGTCAGGAACAATATCTTTTATCATGTCAACGATTTCATCTTCCTTAGGAAGGGTGTTGATTATGCTTTTTTCTTCTTCTTCTGTTCCGTAATAAGAATATTTGGCAAGATTTCCTATAATATCTGTAATTTCTTTGTTTTTGGTCTTATAGATATGAATAATATTCGGTCCTGATCTATAACCCCAGTTGAAGCCGTCAGGGCGGTTAACTGTAAATGTTTCAGTAATTCCGTCTCCGTCCGCATCTTCACAGTAATATGTTTTTTCATCAATAGTTTTAGCAGATGCATTTATGGAATATTTTGTCGGTTGTTCAGGCGCATTGAGATACATCTCTTTATCTATCGGACTGCGGTTTACAAGCAGTCCTGAATCTTTTCTGTTGCGCATCAATTCGCTGAAAATGGCTACGTGCCTTTTAAGGAAAGCGGCCCGAACAGTTTTATAGTAATTGCCGAAGTTGTCATTTACAAACTTCTCATCAAAGGACTTCATAAGTTCTATTCTTCTGTCAGTTACAATGACGCTGTCAGGAAGACCGTTCATTTTATTTTTCCACATTTCCTGATCATCATAAAGTTTATTCTCCATATCAAGAAGAAGTCTTTCCTGTCTGACAGTCGATTCATCGTCAAATCCGTCTTTGAAGAGATACATTTTTCTGTCGCGGATTACAAGAAGACATTCAACTGAGTCATCAGCATAAGGTTCAGAGAAAGTGTCAACATGCTGAAAAGCAATTCTGTCTTCATTATATCTTGAAAGTTTGAGAATATCTATGTATTTCCAGCCATAGCTCGGTTTCATGGCATAAATAGACGTAAATACCGCTAAAATTAATACGGGAACTGCAATTATTAGCAAAAATCTTTTTTTAGACATTTAATCCTCCGTGAGATGACAGAAATCCCTATATATCTTGTCGGAATTATTTATAGAATAGTTTAACGAATTTGTCAAATTAATAAAGAAAATCCCGGTATTGAACCGGGATTTCGGTGAGACTTAGTTTTTAGAAAGATAATTTGTAATCATCGAGTCATATTCGCTTGTAAGTTTATAAACTTTAACGGCCAAACGTTTATTTGTTTCAACGCTTACAGATCCTGAATTTGAAGTCATTTCGGAAAGAACTGCTGAATAATCTGACGGATCGGTTATTACCGTTACCGAACGGTAATTTTTCGCAGAAGAACGGAGCATTGCAGGACCGCCGATATCGATGTTTTCAATCGCTTCTTCCAGAGAAACTCCGGGCTTTTCAATAGTTTTTTTGAAAGGATAGAGATTGATTATCACCATATCAATTGGGATAATTCCGTGTTCTTTCATGGAATCTACATGCTCTTTTTTATCTCTAAGAGCCAAAAATGCACCATGTACTTTCGGATGAAGAGTTTTAACTCTTCCGTCCATCATTTCAGGAAAACCTGTGTATTCGCTTACATCAGTTACTTTCAAACCTTCGTCTCTGAGCATTTTTGCTGTTCCGCCGGTTGATAAAAATTCAACTCCGAAAGAGCTCAGGCTTTTAGCAAAATCTGCTACTCCTGTTTTATCTGAAACACTGATTAAAACCCGTTTAATTTTTGTCATGCTAAACCTCTCTGATAATTGCCGATACTTTAATTCCGCCATTTGAAAACATTATTCTTTTGCAGTCAAATCTTTCGGTGAAAATATCCGATTCATTATCGGGAAGAACGACGGCGAATGATGCATCTGAAAAATCATTTTTAAGTTTAGAGCATATTCTGCTGAACATGCTGTCATCCGATTCAATACGTTTCCCGTAAGGCGGATTTAGCACTATTAGAATATTTCCGTCAGGAAAGTTATTTCTCTGCAGGGAGAAAAAATCATTCTTATCTGAATTTATAATCTCAGAAAGACCGGCGTTTGAAAAGTTTTGCCGGCTTAATTTTACTGAGTCATCATTTAAATCGAAGGCAAAAAAATCAGTCCGGGATTTTTCAACGGAGAGACGGCGTTTTATGTCCATAAAAGTTTTTACGCTGTAAACCGGAAAATTCTGAAAAGCAAAAAACCTGTTTTCAGCAAAAGGACTGATATGCCCCAAAAGAGAGCATGCTTCCAGCGTGAAGGTGCCTCCTCCGCACATAGGATCAATTATTGATGAAAAATCGTTTAATTTAAACTGGTTAAGAATCATCGCGCAGATATTTTCGCGAAGAGGCGCTTCCGGGGTCATAATTTTATATCCGCGTTTGTAAAGCGGATCTCCGCTTGTGTCAATACTGAGAGTGCATCTGTCATTTATAATACGTGCATATATTGTATGATTTATTCCTTGAATTGATGTTTTATTCTGCATTGCTTCTTTCAGGGTTTCTTCAACAGCGCCGGAATGATAAAGTCTTGATTTCTCGCAACTGACTGAATAATTAAAGTTAAAATTTTCCCCTACATAAAGTTCCCATGGAACCGATTCAGTTTTTCTTTTGAGCTCGCGGAAGTTTTCTGCATGAAAATCCGTTATGCGCATAAGAATTCTTGTAGAACCCCGTAATTGCATAGTTGCCCGGTAAAGTGTGTCCATTTTCCCTGAAAAATTGAGGCCGCCGTATTCGACAGAAATGTTATCAGCGCCTTCAACTTTTCTGATCTCTTTATCAGCGCATTCGGAAAATCCAGGAGGGTATACCGCAAAAAAATTATGCGTTTTGGCTTTTATATGTCGTTTAACACGTTTTTCAATGTTTGATTCGGTCATTTTCTGTCAAGCACCGCGAGGGTTTCTATGTGCGGGGTCTGCGGAAACATATCAAATGCTTCAAAAGAAGATATTTTATAGTCAGGCAGATATTGAATCTCTTCTTTGAATGCGGAAGGATTGCATGACATGTATATGATTCTTTTCGGATTCAGTTCGCTTAAGTGTTTGTAGACTTTGGGATGAACACCCGATCGCGGAGGATCAAGAATTACACAGTCAAACTGGTTGCGCTTTGTTTTCATGTAATCGAGTGCATCAGCACAGATAAACTCTGTGTTGTTTATATTGTTGAGCTCTTTATTTTCGTTTGCTGCGTTTACAGCTTCCTGAACTATTTCGACTCCAGTTACCTGTTCTGCTTTTTGAGCGGCAAAAAGTGAAATACTTCCGACTCCGCAATAAAGATCGAGCAGATTGCCGAAAGATGCATCAGCTATTTTTCTATAAACATTAAGCGCACATTCTGAGTTTGATTGAAAGAATGAATTCGGGTAAATTCTGAATTTTATTCCGTCAAACTCTTCTGTGATAAACCCGTTTTTGATATTTCGTTCAACTTCACCGAAGCTTAAGTCGGCGAGTCCGGAATGGATTATTATGGATTTAGAATCAGCATTAATTTTTTCAAGAGCCTGTACGCATTCGTCGTTGTTTTCATTAAGAACAAAATTGCACATAGTCTCTTTTTTGAAATATGACTGTCTGAGAACGATATATCTCAGGATTCCCTTGTGAACGATAAAATTATAGTCATTGAGGTTTTCGGTTATTTGGCGGGCTTCCCGCCATACAGCTGAGCTTTCATTCTGAAGAAGAGGGCATTGAGTAATATCTATTACCTCTTTGAAAAAACCTCTTTTTCGTAGTCCTCTTTTGCCGAATGCGGCAACGTAATCCATTCGGTTTCTATAACCATATTTAATCGAAGAGTGCACCTTGTCTATTTCAAGCACATCTTTAAAAACTCCGTTCAGGTAATCTTTCTTCAGCAGAAGCTGGTTTTCGTATGAAATGTCCTGAAACAAGCACCCGCCGCAAGAACCGAAAAATTCGCATTCAGGGTTGGCGGTGTTTCTATAAGGCTCTGCAATTGAGTCAATTAATTGTTTTTTCTTTTTTTTCATATTTTCCTGCGGATTAATCCACAAAAATCAATGAAAGCTTTTTAATCAACAATATTATAATTATCTTTTTTGGTTATGTCGGAACCTTTGGCTCTTATTGGTATAAGATACCATTTGCCTGTTTTGTATTTGCTGAGATTTATGTAGGCAATATTGGGGATATCTGCAATGAAATCATTATTGAATTCAAGTTTTATGTTTATGTTTCCTGATTTATCTTTGTTCACATCACCGGCGACAGAAAGTTTGATGTCGCGTGATGTAAAGGCGATTTGTCTTATTATATATCTCGGTCCGTATGCATCAAAGCTTCCGTATATTCTGTTGAATTCGATGTCTCTGAGTTTATGTTTCAGCGGATCAAGGAGAAATCCAAGATTATTCTGAAGACCGGTATTTGTAATCTTCCCGTTTGTTATACTGAATTCAGAGTGGTAATTGAGCTCATCGGAAATATTTTTTGCGGATAATGAAAAATTTCCTTCGGCTTTTCCCTCTGCAATTCCGAAAGCCCGGTCGGAGAAATTTTCATCAAGCTCTGAGAGTTTTTGAATTTTGAGATTACTGAACCGCATTTTAAAATTTCCGTTTCCTTTTCCTGATAAATCTGAAATATAAAACTCTCCGGCAAATAGAGCATCAAACAGGCTGAATGAAGCTGATGGAACGGAAAGAGTGTTTCCTGATTTTGAAAATTTCAAAGTTACTTTTTCGGCAACACCTTTTTTGAATTTCATTTGGCCGAGACTCAGAGTTCCTTTTACGGTTGTTTTTGACTGGGTAGAATTGTTTTGGCCTAATGATTCTCCGAGAAGTGCGAAATCGTCGGTTTCAGCATCGGAAATGTTTATGTTAGCTGCGATATTTTCAAGAGATTCATCCAGCGATGCTATTGATATAGTAGCTGGTTTATTTCTGAATGTGAAAGGGATATTTTCATGCGAAAAGATATTGTTCTTTACCGAAATCTTTGAGTTAACTCCGGTTATTAAATTTTTTGTTTTAAGAAATGACCCATTTGACAATTCGCCTTCAATGCTTAACTTATGAGCACGGTATGATACTGACCCCTTGTAATGTCCGTCGATTCCTGAAGGAATGAAGTCGAGATACGGAAATAAGTCAGGCAGAGTTAAATCAGCAGAGGGAGCCGTGAAATTGATTTGAGGACCGTTTGTTATTATGTTAAGGTATGAAACTTTCGCTTTTGACTGATTTAAGACAGCTTCTCCGTTATCGACGGTGATGTTTTTTTCAGAAAAATTTATTTTGAGTCTTCCTTCTGCTTCAAGAAAACCGCCTTTTGACATCTGGGATTTGGCTTCAGCCTTTCCTTCAATTGTTCCGTCTTTCAGAACGAATGCTGAAAGTTTGCCGTTAGCTTCAACAAAAGGAAGCCCTGTAATATCTTTTATTTTATAAAGCCAATCGAGTCGAAGTTTCTGAATGTTTAAGTTTCCGGAGATTACTGATTTATCGTTTTCCTTTGTTATAATGAATTCGGTTTCAATATTTCCTCGTGATTCGGGCAATGTAACTGAAAAATTGTCAGCTTCAATTATTTCACCGTCAAATGATAAATCACACCCGAACTGGTAAATTCCGCATGCAGGAATATATTCTTTTTCGGTGCTTATCAGATTTAAACGGCAGTCTGAAAACTTTATATCCGGTTTCGATGCACTTTCGCCGGAACTGTTTTGTTTCATATTATCAATAAGGCTTTTAATGTTATATTTCCCGTTGTCATATCTTATGTTGATATCAGCTTCATTGAAATATATTTTTTTAAGTTGAAAGTCGTCTGTAAGAAGAGACAATAGAGAAAAACGTACTGATACTGATTTTATCGAAACCATAACTTCCGATTCTGCAGAATCGGTTTCATGGATTTTAACTGAATGGATCTTGATGCCGCCTGCCGAATAATCGATTTTTCCGGCTTCTATATGACGATTGAGAGTACTTCTTGCTTTTGATACTATCATTGAGCTGATTTTATCTTTAGGAAAAAAAAGAAAAAACAGAAGAGTGAGAATTCCGATTGATAAAATTGATGCGGCTGATAGAATCAGGAAGAACTTAATTATTTTTCGATGCTTCACGTTTCTTTTCCATGAGGGATTTTTTTCTGTAGAACTGGGAAACTTTTTCAAGCTCGGAAATATCTGTACATATTATTTTCCCTTCGTCAATGGTAATTAGTTTTCCGTCAAAAAGCTGTGCAAGCATCGCATTTGATTTTTCTTTCGGGATACCTATCATTTTCATAAGTTCATCAACCCCGAATTGAAAGTTGTGTGACTGTTTTGGTCTTATGAGAATTTTCTGTTTTTCAATTTGAAGCAGGAGAGTGTCATAAGCACGTCCGATTACATCGTTTATTGTCAGGTTTTCAAGCTGACGGTATGCCGTCCATATTCTCTCGGAAAGAAGTGTAATCAGTTTTGTAGCAAGCTGAGGCTGAGCCTGCACCATCGTTTCAAAGTTTGATTTGTTTACCGCCATTAAAGTGACTTCGCCGAAACTGATTGCGGATGCACTTCTGGGTCTGTTTTCAAGTATTGCCATTTCTCCGAAAATGTCGCCGGGCTTTAGAACGGCCAGAAGTATTTCTTCATGAACTATTTTAGTAATTTTGACCTGACCGGCCTGGATAATATATAATTCGTGACCGTATTCATTCTCGCAGAAAATCATCTGATTGTCTTTGTATGTGCGGGTAAGTTTATTATTTTCGTCCTGATTGGGCGCCTTGAGCGGTGATTTAAGCTGTTTTAGCCGGTTGATTGCGTTTTCTGAATTCGGCCCGCCTGGGCAATAGACAAGATAGCGCTGAAAAGCATATACGGCATGGTTGAAAATTCTTTTGCTTAAATAATATTCACCGATTTTATAAAGGTGCTCCGGGGTTTCGTCGGCAGAGTTTTTCAGCGTCAGTTGAGTAATAGAAAGATCATATTCTCTGAGTTTTCTGCTGAAAAAACGGATAATTTTCATGGCTACAGCAGGGTTTTTCTGAATCAGTTCGCCGAACTGTTCCCGTCTTACGGAAATTGCCGAAAGCGGTGATACAGCTATGGCTGTTTCTGTTCTTGCATGGCCGCTCATGCATGAAATAACTCCGAAAAAATCCCCCGGACCGAGAAATGATGAAGCTTCATCCGTAAGAGAAGGGTTGTCAGTACTTATTTTAACCTGACCCCTTAAAACGATGAAGAAATTTTCAGAATTTTTCTTTCCTTCGACAGTAACGAAGGAATTCGCCATGTAATTTTCTACTTTAAACTGACCAGCACTCATCTGTCACCAATATAGGCAAAACGCCGAAATACATACGATTGATTATCGGACTCATCCAAAAGATTTTTCAAGCAATTTAATATTTGAAGCGTAAATAATATGAAAAAAATTAATCAAAATCGGCGAATGTTCCGATTTTTAATGAAAGAGCGGTTATAAGCCTTAAGCGGCGTAATTTATCCGCGTGGAGACTGAAATGGAAAGAATATTGAACAGTGCAATACTGCCTTTCGTGAATCAGGGTAAGCTGTCAATGAGAAAGGTCAATGAGCTTATAGAGTTGAAGTCATTTATTGACAGAAATGTTTCAAGAAAATATCTGACAGAAGGAACACCTGAAGCATTATTTGTCAAATACGGAGTTTATCCTGATGTTGTAACATGGGGCGACTTTTTTCAGACAGAACTCGGAGCTGATGCCGTAAAATATTCGGATGACGAGTTTACAAGCGTGTGTGACACCGTAAAATTTGATATCATGTCATCCTACCGTATTTTTTCTGATCAGAAAGCGGAATTTTTTGAATGGGTCGAGTCGTATGGTTCAGAGATCATAACTTCGGGAGCTGAAAAATATACTGAAGAAGAAAGTGAGATTCTTCATCTCAAGATTTTGAAGGATTACTATCTTAATATGGGCATAATGGATAATTTTACTCCTGAAGAAATGCTATGGTACAATTCTTTCGGTGAAAATAAAGCCGCAGCTTTGGCTTAAAATAATAGTCAATTTAAGAATAAAAAAAGATGCCCGGTGCATCTTTTTTTATTTATAGTGAATTATTTATTCGGCTGAAACGAAACAGTAATTAACCATTTGGATTATAGTTTAATTTAATAATACTTTTGTTTCTATTCCCAAGGTTTTATTGGTTGCCAGTATAAGTGCTGTTTTTATATTCAGCTTATGGATATTTTATTTGAATACATGCTTCGTAAAAATAGAGTTTTATGTATCGTTTATGATAGAAAAGATTCCGACCGTCCGGTGGTAAAACGCTTTCTTGCCTTAAATTCATGCGAAAAGATTCCCTATTCGACAGAAGATGAACTTTCTTCGATATTAACCACTCTAAAAAAGCATTATGATTCAAAGGAAGTTGTGGTGTTGAAGGAATTTAAGGGCCGTTTTTTCCAGGTATGCCCGAAGACTCCAAGAATGATCTGCTGTAATTACCGTCTGGTAAATACCGGATTCGGTTGTTTTTACAACTGTGCTTATTGTTATCTTCAGTCATATCTTAATTCATTCGGTATTCTTGTTTTCAGTAATATTGAAGATATACTTGTTGAATTCGAAAATTTTCTCAACCAACGCGATAAAAATACTGTCTACAGAATAGGGACTGGTGAATATACGGACTCATTGATGCTTGATGATATTTCAATGATAGGAAGACTTCTTGTTGAGAGAGCGGCAGAATGCGACGGCGTTATGATAGAACTGAAAACTAAGACAGATAATATCGATCATTTGTTAGGTATAAAAAACAAAGGAAAGAGTGTTGTGGGTTTTTCTTTAAACAGTGTTGAAAATGCCGATAAATATGAACTCGGGGCAGTCAGCATAAAAGAGCGGATTATTGCCGCAAAACGCGCAGTTGATTCGGGTTTTCTTGCTGCGTTTCATTTTGATCCGATAATATATTCGCCAGACTGGTCCGGCAAATATGCGGAAGTTCTTTCGATGATTTCAGACGAAATAGATTCTTCAAAGATTGCGTGGATATCAATGGGCTGTTTCAGATATTCACCGTCATTCAAGGACATCATTAGAAAAAATCATCCGGATGAAAAGATAACACTTGGAGAACTTGTATCTTCACGTGACGGCAAATTCCGATATCCCCATCAGCTTCGCAGGGAAGTCTATACCGGGTTCAATAAAATGATAAAAGATACGATAGGTGATGTTTATACGTACATGTGTATGGAATCGGATGACATGTGGCGTGACGTTTATAATAAGGATTATTCGGTTTCGGAAGATCTTGAAAAGGATTTTTCGCTTGCCATGAGGCAGCGCTTTTTTGAGCATTAAGTCCGCATTCCGGACTATAATCACGAAAAATCAATGAGGTATGCCTTGGATATAGATGTTAAAGAACTTAAACGCAGTTATGAAACATTAAGAAAAAATGCTCTTGAGCTTTTCCGCTCGCTTAAGGTTGAAGACGATAAGAAACGTCTCGCGGAACTTGAAGCCGCTACTTTCAGGCCTGAATTCTGGAATGATCAGGAAAAGGCAGCAGAATGCAATCAGGTAATCAGTCAGCTTAAGAAGAAAATCGAACCTTGGGAAAAACTTCTCAATGAACTAAACGATGTTCAGGATCTGATAGATATGGCCGCTGAAGAGGGAGATGAAAATCTTCTTTCGGATATTAGTTCAAATTATCCGCTTTCTCTAAAAACTTATGAGGAGCTTGAAACACGAGAGCTTCTTTCCGATAAGGATGATACAAAAAATGCATTTATAAGCGTTCATGCCGGGGCAGGCGGAACCGAGTCTCAGGACTGGGCAAACATGCTTTTGCGCATGTATTTGAGGTGGGCTGAACAGCAGGGCTTTTCTTCCGATGTGATGGAATATATGGCCGGCGAGGAAGCCGGAATAAAGGGAGCAACTGTTTTGATTAAAGGCGAATATGCATACGGTTTCTTAAAATCTGAGATGGGTGTTCATCGCCTTGTAAGGATTTCTCCGTTTGATGCGAATAAGCGCAGACATACTTCTTTCGCTTCCGTTGAAGTTGTTCCGGAAATTGATGATAATACAGAAATCGAAATCAATGAAAGTGATCTTAGGATTGATACATACCGTTCCTCAGGAGCGGGCGGTCAGCATGTAAACACGACCGATTCGGCGGTAAGAATAACGCATATCCCTACCAATATCGTTGCGGCATGTCAGAACGAAAGAAGTCAGCATAAGAATAAGGCTACCGCTTTAAAAATGCTTCAGGCAAAACTATATGAGAGAGAACGTAAACTTAAAGAGAAAGAACTTGAAGCGATTTCGGGAGAAAAAAAGGATATAAGCTGGGGAAGTCAGATACGTTCATATGTTTTTCAGCCGTATACCATGGTTAAGGATCACCGTACAGGTGAAGAAACCGGAAGCGTGGATCACGTTATGGACGGAGATATATCCCGTTTCATCTACGCATATTTGAAGGCTGTCAGTAAAAAGTGAGGCATTTTGGGATTTTTCAGAAAGATTTTCGGTGATATTGCCGCGAAAATTTCAATTGATGCAGATATGTTTTCGGATTCAAAAAAATCCGATTTCTTTACATCAAATTTTTCGCGCAGTGATGTTGAAAGACTTTTTGAGAAGTCCGGTGTTCTTCAGGCTCTTGCCCAGTCGGGTTTTTCTGATTTCAGTTTCCGAATATACCGTGACGAAAATCTGTTAGATAGGCTTGAACTTTACAGCGGGACTGATATTCTGATCGATCTGAGAATTTCTTCTTCTGCGATTTTACTGCCTGCTCCGTTTACAGAAAGATGCAATTTTTTGGATATTGAATGGCTATCGGCATCAAATCCGCGTTCTCATATCGTTTCAAGAAAACTGCTTCCCGGTCAGAGTAATTCAGGACTAGGAATTCTTCATCCTCTCATTCGTCTGATGCGTATTTCAGCTTCTTATATTGTTGAAGACGGATATATGAATATTCCTGATCATCTGCATCTTGCTCTGATGTATTCGTCACGTTTTAAATTTATTAATCCGGAATGCGAAGGACTTATCCGTTCTGTCAGGCGCGACTTGAAAAAAGACGGATTATTCAATACTGCATGGGCGTATTCATGCGGAGCTGTTCTGGACGCTGAAACCGGAGACAAAATAATTTATAAACCTTCTTCCCAGGTGTATCCGGTATCAAAAACTGTAAAAAAATATTTTGCATCTGAAAGTTATCAGCGTTTGGTTAAGGATTTTTCAAAAAAGCGGATTGTTATAGACTATGAACTTATGAAGAAAAGAAAAAGCGAGATGATGAAAAAATTTACTCCGGCGGAAATTTAAGAAGGGTATTCATCTTAACAAGTGATGCGATTTCTTCATAGTTTTTTTTAAGGTTGTTTTGCTCTTTTTCGTAAAACTCTATTATCTCGTTCATGATTTTGCGGCTTGATTCGCTTTTTATTAATATTTCACGGTTTAGTTTTTCAATTTCTAAACCCGATGATCCGGCTAAAGAGAGATTTTTCAGAAAATAATGATCTTTTATGCAAAGTATTGAGCATATTTTTTCGAGAATTACCCTGCATTCATAATCTTCCGTACATGATTCCGATATCAGATGACTGTTTTCTTCAAGGAGATCATCGGCTTTCTGGTAGTCTCCGCTTTTGATAGAGAGAAGTATCTGCCTTGCATTCGATTCGATTTTTTCTGTGATGGAAAGTTTCAGTCTCAAACGTGAAATATAAAGACTGACTCTGTATTTTAAATCAGCCCTCAACTGTAAATGAACTCTTCTGATGAGAATATGAGTCATTTTTGGTTTCTTTTGATGCGATTTCGGCCCACGCAGATCTTAATTCCGTTATCATCTTTAGAATTTCCTGAAGTATTTCCGCTTTTTTCTGGATATTGGCTTCAAGAAGGCGTTTTTTAAAATAAACATACAGGCTCAATAGATTCTGGGCAATTTGACCGCCTTCTTCGGTGTTAAGAGAAACCATAAGTTCTGAAATTATATCCTGGGTTTTAAGTATGTTTGTGTTAACCACGTCATAGGATTTGGGATTCATATTTTCAATGGCGATATTGAGAAATTTTATCATACCGTCATAAAGCATTACAATCAGATGACCCTGACTTGCTGTTGATATTTGAGTCTGTTTGTACTGATTGTACGGATTATTGACTGCCGCCATTAGAAATCCCCCCGTTTTGCGCGAAAAGTTTATGCTTCCTAATTATCGGAAAAAAAGGGCTAAACTTGAATTTCATTGCAAAAAAATGCGATTATGTCTCAAAAAAAACTAATGCAAATTTTTGTTTCGCCGATAAAATAAGCAGTAGAGGTGGTTTATGTTTGAAGCTGGCGGAACAAATACTACGAATTTTCTTCTTGAGCGCGCCCTTGACGCTGAAAGCGTGCGAAGAAAAGTTATTTCAAACAATGTCGCCAATGTGGATACCCCGCATTTTAAAAGAAGTGAGGTTAATTTTGAATCAGAGCTCAAGCGCGCGATAGATCAGAACCGTGAACTTGCTGAAAATGATTATCCCGGCGCCGTAACAGATGAAAAACATATTCCGTTCATTCAGATGAGAGACGTGAAAGGTGTCGGATCGCGCATAAATCTTGATTACAGTACGAGTCTCAGAAATGACGGAAACAATGTTGATATTGAAAAGGAAATGGTTGACGCGGCAAAGAATCTCATGCGCTACAACGCGTTTATAACAAGTCTTAATCAGAATTTCAAAGTTCTGAAAATGGCGATGCGTACTAACGGATAAGGTGTAATTTATGGGAATGTTTGACAGTTTTAACATATCGGCAACAGGATTATCCGCTCAGACTTTGAGAAGAAGCGTGATAGCTTCGAATATTGCAAACGCTACTACTACGCGTACTCCTGAGGGCGGTCCTTATCAGAGAAAAAGAATTATTTTTGAACCTGTGAACATCAGACCGAATTATAAGTCTCCACTGGTTCCGGGCAGAATAGAATCAGGTCCGGGAGAAGGTGTCCGTGTTCTTAAAATAGAAGAAGATAAGGCTCCTTTTCGTCTTGTATATGATCCGAATCATCCCGATGCGATTCAAATAGGTCCGAAGAAGGGTTATGTTGAAATGCCGAATGTTCAGATTGTTACAGAAATGACCGACATGATCGAAGCAACAAGAGCTTATGAAGCCAATGTTAATATGGTGAACAACGCAAAAGCGATGTTCAATAAAGCCCTCGAAATAGGAAGAGTGTGAACTGAATGAATGAGAAGAGAATAATTTCTGATTTCAATATTTCACATGACTGCTCGGGAAGAAGGGAGCTTGCTAAGGTTTTTTCTATGTCAAAGATTGACAAAATGAACAGTGTTGCCGCATTATATTCTGAAAAACACATGAGTAAAGGAGTTTGATATGATTACAAGAGACGCACTTTTTTTTGATATAGCTAAGGGACATAACGTATCCCTTAAAACAACCGATGCAAACCATTATTCGGAAAAAATTTCTCCTAATGAAGGAGAAGAAGTTGCCGAGTCATTCAAGGATATGCTTAACGGCTCGATTAAAAAGGTCAATGATCTTCAGGTTGATTCGGAAGAGCTTACACGAAAGATGATTTATGAGCCTGAATCGGTTGATGTTCATACTGTTATGATCGCGGCGCAGAAGGCTGAAGTTGCTCTTACTTTTGCAAAAACAATACGCGATGAAGCGATTAAAGCTTACCGTGAACTAATGAATCTAAGATAATAAGAATCAGCAGTTTGTTTTACGGCAAACTGCTATACTACAGCAGCAGAATAATATCCGACAACACGGGACTTGTCTCCCGTGCGGTCGCCTGAATTCATGTAATTCAGGGATATGAGTTTTTCAGCCCCCATAAGTTTCAGCAGAATAAATCCGCATACGATAGACGCATGACCGCATGATTCGATTTTTTCGGATGAAAGCAGGCTGTCAAGTTCACACTCGTCAAAGCTCTCAGCGCATTTTATGAAAAGAGAATCAATTTTCTCAGCCTTATCATATGTATGGAAGTGTGATAGATCTGCAGACATAATTACAGATATTTTTTTTGAGGATTTTGAGACGGATTCGTAAAGTTTTTCAGCGATTTCTCTGAGAGTTCGTATATTATTTGTTCCTAGTATGACAGGGAAAACCGTAAACTCTTTTAAAACGTACTGAAGAAATGGAATTTGGACTTCATGAGAATGTTCGAGTTCGTCTATACGCCGTATTTCTGAAAAAAAGGAGCTACCTTTAAGGTATTCCGTAAATGAATCTTCAGTTTTTACGCTTCCAAGCGGAGTTTCGTAAAGTGCCGGTGCTATGTAGTTTCCGCAATTGAAATTTGCCTTGTGTGAAGGCGCGAGTATGATTGCGGTTTCAGTTTCGGTATCTATCACGGAATAACCGTGAGCGGCTGTAATTCCTGAATAGACGTATCCTGCATGAGGAGAAATTATTCCCATGACACTTTTTCCGGTTTCAATTTTTTTAACTCGGGAAAAAGAACTTTCAATGGATTTCAGAAGGTCTTCCTTCGCGGCCGGATAAAAGGAACCGGCAAATTCGGCTTTTCGTACGTACATGCTTACCTCCGTAATGAAGAAGAAATTTCGCAGGCAAGAGAATATATTCTGAAAGTTCCTGTGAAAACATTTATGGCTTCAGGGTCAATCATTGATGCGATTTTTTCCTTGTCGCCGGAACTGACGGCTCCATCTGTCAGCAGTGCCCGCTCGTCATCAAGATTCACAAGAACCGTTTCATTTGCAAAACTATTCAGAATATCAAGTACAGAATTGTAATCCTTATCTTTCATAATTGAAAGAAATATTTTAATTCTTTTGTTTTTGTCAGAGGACAAAACCCTTTTGAGAGCATAAATGGATTCCTCGTTATGAGCCGCATCGAAAATTATCTCAGGATTTTTGCATAAGGTTTCGAATCTTCCCTTGATCTTGAAATTCTCTCCTGATTTTTTTATTATTTCATCATTAAGATTGATGCCTGCTGCGATGCACGATTGTATGGCAATGGACATATTGATGCATTGAACGGGATTATGATTGCTGATCTTGATGTCTTTTATATTCAATCCGTCAGACTTGAAATCAAATGAAACATAGTCGTTTTCGCGTATATTTTCGGCAATGAATTCAGATCCGTATCTATATAGCGGTGAATCATTGCGCAAAGCGGTTTGCCGGATTATTTCTGCGGCACTATCCGGTAATAACCCAGTTATGACAGGAATATTTGTCTTAATTATTCCGGATTTTTCATGTGTGATCTGTTCAATGCTGTTACCTAGGATATGGGTGTGGTCCTTGGATATGGTTGTAATGATGCTGGCTGCGGGGAGTATAATATTGGTCGAATCGAGTCTTCCTCCGAGACCGCATTCGATTACGGCATACGAGATGTTTTTCCTTTTAAAATAAAGAAAAGCCGAAAGGGTCAATATATCAAAATAAGTTGCCTCAGCTGATTCCGGATGTTTTATGATTTCATCAATAACTGAAAGAAGATCATCATCGGAAATATCAGAAGTTGTTCTTATTCTTTCGTTTATTCTTATTAAATGAGGTGAAGTATATAGAGCGGGTTTTAATCCGTATGTACTTAAGAGAGAATGTATATGCTCGGATGTAGAACCCTTGCCGTTTGTTCCGGCGATATGAAAAGATTTGAACGAGTTTTCAGGATTTCCGAGAAGCGATGAAATTATTCTCATATTCGAAAGTTCGTAAGAATCGAATTTCTGCGTTTTTTCGTTATTGATGAAAGAAGAAAGAATGGTTTCGATTTTATTCATAGATGTTTATTATTAAGTTGACCCGGTATGTTGAATAATTAGAATGCGCAATATTCTTATTTCCCGGACGGTGTTTATGTCAAGTGATAATGAAAAACAAAAACTTGTTGAAAGTGCTGTTGAATTATTCGGAATGATAGAAGATAGCACTGTTTTCAGGCAATACGCCGAATATTCTGCAAAAGTGAAAAATGACCTGGACGCTCAGAGACTCCTTGCGGAGCTTGTTGAAATGGGTAAGGTAATAGAAGAATCGCTTGAAAAGAATGATGATGCTTTCAGAAAAAAGGCGGAGTATGATCTGCTGAATAAAAAATTTGAGTCTAATGATACCGTTAAAAATTATCTGAAATATCAGAAGATGTATCTTTCTATGATGAGCTCGGTGCGCTCTGTTATAAGCGATAAACTAAGAATATATTGACACAAGAAAAAATATGTATTTTATTTTGAAAAAATTATGGAGGAACAGGTGAAAAAGATTTCTGTATTAGCTTTAATTGTTTTGGCGGTTTCATTTGCCGCATGTAAGAAAAAAGGCGTCTCTGACGAGGTTCTTGAAACAAGATATCTTCAGTATAGAGCAAATGCTTATAAAGAAAAGGAACTTAATAAAAAAAACAACTGGCTTGCAACTCTGGAGAAAGGAGAAGCTGTAGGTCTTTTAGAAGAATTTGACGGTATCGATAATAACGGAAAACCCGCAAAAATAGCAAAAATTAAACTTTCGGATGATAGCGTAGGTTATACAAAGAGCGCGTGGCTTGTGAAAAAAGTATACGCTGTATTTCAGAAAGATGTAAAAGTTTATAACCGCAACAATGAAGGCAGCGGACTCATGGGAAAAGCTGCAATGGGTTCAATAGCAGCAATGACCGAAGAAAAAGGCGGATGGATTAAAGCTTATGTTATTCTTGAAAACGGAAAAACACGTGAAGGATGGCTTAAGGACGGTTTTTCGGATTCAACAGATCATGTTTCTGATGCCGTAGCTTTTGAGAAAGGTGTAGCGCTTTATACTTCTTCTGATGCAAAATCAAAAGAAGAAGGTGAAACCATTTTAAAAGAGCTTGCTTCAAAGGCCAGCTTTCTTTCTTCTGCTGCATCTGAAAAGCTTGGTTTGGCTGGAAAGACCGATGCATCTGATGAAGGATGGCAGGAAACTACAGAAGCTGCTGAAACAACTGAATCTGCTGAGTAATTGCAATTATTTGAATAAAAAGGCGGCAATATGCCGCCTTTTTTTATTTTTAAAGCACAAATTTTCTTAATTAATTGACAAAATTAACCGATTATAATCACATAACAGTAAGGGTTTTGTTCTAATATGACATAATCTTTCACGGATGAATGTGACGCTAAGGAGGGTGTTATGAATATAAATGTGGATAACATCATTGGTTCTGCATCAAAAATAAATAATAAGCGGAATTCTGAAAAATCAGCTTCTAGAGATGAAAATTCAAAATCAATTGACAGTGTTGAAATCGGAAAGAAAGTAAATACACGCCTTGATTCGATAGATTCTGATCTTAAAAATATCCAGAGTTCGTTATCTAAAAATCAGACGATACGTGAAAATCTTAATCTTCTCCTGGAAGAGCTTTCAATGGGCGGATCAAAATCTGAGTCCATTGTTAAAGACGCTAAATATGCAGATGAGGCTGTTCTTGTTGATCTTTTTAAAGGCAGAGATCTTAATGAGTCAAATGTGCGTTCTCTCATTGATATGACTGAGCAGAATATCTCATCTGAGGTTGCAAAACTAACAAAACTGCAGATTGAAACAGAAAATATTTTTGCATCAAATATGGCAGGCGGAGACCAGATTGATAAGGTGATAAAAAGCACCGAAACTGTTTTTCTTTCCGGCGGACATGTTTCAGCCAGCAATCGTCTTTCTGTTCTTAATGCCGATCTTGTCATGCGTTTGATTAAATAACTCATTCCGGGAAGCATTTGCGTTTCCCGGTTTGCGGTCTTTTACCCCATAAGAATTATCTTTCTTGACGAATTATTGTACTGCTTGGTATTAGTTTGTCTGGCGCTTTTAGCGCATTTGAAATAAGATTTACAGGATGTATTTATGAAGAATTTCTATGACGGTAAGGTCTATTTGGTTTTTTCAATGGTTTGTCTTGCTGTTTCAGTATTTTTATTCTCGGTTTCCTTCTATTCGGTAACGAAAATAGAGCCGAAAGCCGCAAATTTTATAGCGCTCGGAGAAAAGGCATCTGCCGGAAAAACTGATGCTATTGACGCCTCTACTCAGAATGAAATGAATCAGAATTATACAGAAGCATTCAATATTCTAAAAAGCGGTCAAATGTTCGCCCTTTATCAGAATTTTGACAGTAATGCAATGACTGCCAAAAAGGTTCTTTCATATATGGAAAATATAGTCAAAACTAAAGGAAATTTTCCGCCGGATACTTCAATCTATCTCGGCACTCTTCTTGAAAGAAGACATTCCGGAGCCATGCTTGGAAGAAATACCGGTATATTTTTTGCATCTCTATCAATAGTTTCTCTTTTCTTCTTTTTAAATGAAAAAAGAAGAAAAGCTTCAAAGTGATTCTTTTAACGCGGGATCCTCTCCCGCGTTTTTTATAAACAGATCCATTCTTTCAGTGATGTTCTTATAAAGACATTTTGATGACTTGCAATGAGCGCATTCAGAATTCTTTTTCCCGTCATTAAGATATATGCCGTTAAGTGAGTACCCTGGATACATTATCATTTTTGAATTGATGTTTATAAGATTTTTATCGGGCTTAACTATATTAAATATTTCAGCACTTTTTTCGATTGGGATCATGTTGCCGGGAGTAAGTAGTGTGCCCGTTGTGAAATTATCTGATGATAATTTTTTTTTAAGATTGTAAAGAACATAATAGGTCAGTGTTGACGCGATTATATCATCAATGAGTCCTTTATTGTAATCATCGTAATTTTCATCGGAATTCAGTCCCGTTGTTAGAGTGAAAACCGCATTTGAGTATTTTGTATCGCTGTAAATAGATTTTTCGGGAGGAAGAATTTCAAAAGCATAATAAGGATTGCATTTCTCAAATAATTCTTTTGTTCTTTCCTTAATATAAGATAAATACTTGTCGCCGAATTTAACCCGGCGTGTTTCTTCTTCTATAAAATTTGTTATTTTTTCAGCAGTAATTTTCAATTGAACTCCGATATGGGCAGTAATGTTTTATTCTGTCCATACCGGCAAATCTTTTTTTATGGGTTTACTGTTTCCTTTTTTTCATCTGATTTTGCGCTTTCGTTTTTATTTTTTGCGTCATAATCAGGAACTCTTGCTTTTTCAATTCTAAAAAGCATCTTTTCTACATCAACTGCATCCGGTTTGTATTTTTCTGGAACACGGTCGTCATAGATCGGATACTTTGTAATCATTCCCATCGTGATACTGTACTTGTTCAGTATATCGCCGAGATTTTTTTCGTTTAATACATGGTAAATTTCAATAGCATCTCTTTTGCCCTGTCGGCAGTATTTTATAACTCCCATATATGTATCAATAATGAAATTTATTTCACGTTTAGTCTTTTTCTGTTTTGAAGAAATATAGAGGTAATCAGGTGTTTCGAGGAGGCGTTTTGCATCACCGAGACATTTGTAGCCGTTTTTCAGATTAGCTTCGATTTTCTGACGTTTGAAGAAATAATAATAAGTCTTTGTGTCATATGGTTTTTTTTCAACTAAAGGATCTATTGGTCGGAAAAAATACTTCCAGAGACCGCTGTTTCTGCCATATTCCATTATTACGGCAATAGCCTGAGTGGATACAGTATCAAGCATTTCCTTTGTTCTGATAATGTATCCGTCTGATATTTCCTTGGTGAAAATAATCAATTCCAGTTTTAAGTCTGAATACAGTTCAACCGAAGTTGGAGGTATTTCTTCATTCGGTTTTATTGCTTCATCTTCCAGAAAACTTCCGCGTGCGAAATTCTGACCATAATGTTCTTCTGTTGCTTTTTGGAATTTGGTCTTGAGCTCTTCATATTTTTTCTTTTGTTCATTGGTTCCCAGATTGTCGACGATGATACGCAGATCACGTATCAGGCTGAGAGTATAAACATAATCTTCCTGAGATACCACTGCCGGGGATACGGCTGATAGGCCGGACCAGGCCGATATTAAAGTTATAATTGCGAATAGTTTTATAAAAGTACGCATTTTTACCTGCCGACATTGCTCTTTCCTTTATAATCGGAAAATTCTTGACGCTTCTTTATTCATTTTATTTAATAAACCTGACACTGGCGATCATAAAAACGCATTTTGGCGAATAATGGCAGTAATTTACTTATTTTTGCTTGGTTCTTTTTTGCCAATACAGAGGGTAAGATGGGTGATGATGTTAAGAAGGTTTCTTTCAGGTCAAAAACACCTTTAAGATGTCCGATATGCTCAAATGAATTTTTTCGGGAAGAACTATTCTCCGGAGGCGGAAGATTAATCGCAGGGAAGCTTACCAATGAATTACGCCGAACTTATGAAGAGAACGCAAAATTCGGGAAAATATATCCAATGGCATACATTCTTAATGTTTGTCCAAGATGCCTTTATGTTTCTTTTCAAAAAGATTTTGAAAATCTTCTTCCTGAAGAAATTGATAAAATCAGAAACATGTCTCAAGCCCGCGTTGATACTGTAAAAAAATATTTTGGAAATCTTAATTTTAATTCAGATAGAACTCTTTCTCACGGTGCTGCTTCATATCTTTTAGCTGTGGATATTTACGGTTTGCGGAATAAGAAGATCGCACCGACTTTCAAGAGGGCAATTGCCTCCATCCGTGCGGCATGGCTTTTTTCAGATCTTGCAAAAGAGAAACCCGATATTCCTTACGGCAAAATCTCTGAATTTTTTTATAACAAAGCTTATTCATTTTACGGGATGGTTCTTGAGCTGTTTCAAAACGGCGGAGAACCTGTAGAAGCCGCAGGAAATCTCGGTCCTGATACCGATAAAAACTGGGGTTATGAAGGAGTTCTTTTTCTCTACTCGTCTCTTACAGTCAAAATAGGTGCAAAGGAATCCGATATTCAGAAGAGACTTGAAAATCTTGAACGCACGAAACGTTACTTGAGCAGAATATTCGGAATAGGGAAATCGACTAAACAAAAACCCGGTCCTTTGATTGATATGACCCGTGAAATGTATGATAAAATGAATACTATGATTGAAGAGATCAAAGGTCAGCCAGAGCCTAATCAGTGAGAATAGCCGCGCTTCTTCAATATGACGGAAGTGCTTTCTGCGGATTCCAATTGCAGAAAGGGCTTGAAATCCGGACAGTGCAAAGCGATGTCGAAAAAGCATTAGAAATTATTTTTTCTGAAGAAGTTAAAATAACTGCTGCCGGCAGAACCGATTCAGGAGTTCATGCTTTGGGACAGGTGATTCATTTCAACATTCCGAGAGATATGAATCTGCAGAAGCTCGCTATTTCCATAAACGGAATTCTCGAAAAAGATGTTTCTGTTAAGAATCTTTTTATTGTCCCGGACGATTTCCACTCGCGCTATTCGGCATGTGAACGAGAATACCGGTATATTATTCACAATCATCATTTAAGGAGTCCTTTCAGTCTTTACCGGGCTATGTGGGTTTCTCTTCCGCTTGACATAGATAGAATGCGCGAGTCTGCGTCATATCTGATTGGAGAACATGATTTTGCATCGTTTTGTAAAACTTGTTCTGCCTCCGAGGGCACTGTAAGGGAAATAAGCCGGATTGATATTGAAAAGTGCGATGATCTTATTTATATTGATATTGCAGGTAATGCTTTTCTTCATAATCAAATCAGAACTATTGTAGGCACGCTTGTTTCTATTGAGAAAAGTAAAAGCGATCCGGTTATGATGAAGGAAATTCTTTGTAAAAAAACACGACTTGCATCAGGCGATACAGCTCCGCCGTACGGGTTGTATTTTATGAATGTAAAATATAATCCTCCGCTAGAGTCTTACCTTTCAGCATTTTGAAGCTTTAACGGAAAAGTCTTCTGCGGCCGATGCTTACCGAAATTCTGTCAGGAAATTCAATGCCGAATTTCAAATCAGAATAAAGAACGTTATTTTTTCTTTTTGTTTTAGTCTTGTAATTTACGCCTCGTTCTTCGCCGATATTTTTTCCGCCGTAAAAAATTATAAACGGAGAAAGAATCAAGTCTTTGACAAATGAACTTTTTATATCTGAAGATGACTCGATGGTTATTGAGAAATCTTTATTTTCGAAAACTGCCTTAATCTGTTTCAGTTCGGCGAATGCTGTTGATATTTCTTTGGATTTTCCGAAGATAAAACTGCCTGCAGTGCGTTTTTGAATAAAAAGCGGATGAGAATATTCAATAGTATTTAATCCGGGTTTGAGCCCGGCATATATCCGTTCTGAAATAAATTCAGAAGTGTTTCTCGGAGTATTTTTCGGAGAAATGTTTACTTCGTTGCAGGAAAAATAAATATCATCCGGATTTTTGCATATAATTGAAAATGCTGCATTTGCCGGTGTATTTCTGAAAAAGTTTATTCTGGCACTGAAAAAACATAATGGATTATTTTCTTCGGATTCAGAAAAAGTGATTTTTATTTCGGCATTATCTTTCATATTTGATCCATTTAACAATTTTTCTCCAGAAAGACTGATTTGATAAAATTGTAAAGCTCAATTTCCGCTTAATGTATGGGGCAGTTTAAGTGAAGTTTTTTATTGACGCGATTATCGAAATAAGTCATATAAAGAGTGCGGAGGTTCTATGCGCAAAATTACCATGATCGCGTTTTTAACATTTGTTTCCTTATTGAAAGCTGAGAAGATAAGTCTTCCTGTTGAATCTTTTACTCTATCGAACGGACTAAAGGTTGTTATTGTTAAAAACAATGATGTCGCTGTTGTTTCATGCCGGCTTTACTATTTTGTCGGATCAATGTATGAGGGCCCGGGTACGAGCGGTCTTTCTCATATGTATGAACACATGATGTTTAAGGGAACAAAAATTCTCGGTACTAAAGATTACAATAAGGAACTTCCGTATATCCGCAAAATGGATTTGATTGCAGAAAATATTCAAAAGCTTAAAGATTCTGGTGCATCGGATGATGATGCCCGGATTGTCAAAATGAAAAAAGAAATCTATTCTCTGCTTACTGAGCAGAGAAAATATATAAAGAAAGATGAGATATGGGAAACCTATCAGAAAAACGGCGGTTCCAAGCTTAACGCATGGACTAGTGATTATCTTACGGCCTATCTGGTTACTTTACCTAAAAACAAGGTCGAACTTTTTTACTGGATTGAATCCGACCGTATGCAGAATCCGGTTCTGCGTGAATTTTACAGCGAACGGGATGTCGTTGCTGAAGAACGCCGTATGCGCTATGAAAATCAGCCGGTTAATTCCTACTATGAGAATCTCTTGGCGCGTTTTTATACAGTTCATCCGTTTAGAATTCCTACTATCGGTTATATGAGCGACATTCAGTCGTATACCCGGCCGAAAATGGAAGAACATGTGAGAAGGTATTATACTCCTGATAATGCGATGATTGTTCTTTCCGGAAATATAGATTCTAAAAAGGCCCGCCAGGATATTGAAAGATACTTCGGTAATATTCCGAGAGCGGTAAAGGCGAAGCAGTCAGTTGTAACAAGAGAGCCTGCGGCAGAAGGAGAGACCCGGTATGTCATGAGGGCGGATTCCGAGCCGCGTATTGACATTATGTTTCATATTCCGCCTTATCCGAATGATGATGTCTTCGTACTTGATGTTATTGAAGGTATTCTTGGCGGAAGAACCGGACGTCTTTATAAACGTCTCGTTGATTCTGAAAAATTGTGTACTGACGCTGATGTTTCAAATTCATTCAGAATTCACGGAGGATACTTTATTATTTCGGCATCGCTTATTGCCGGCTCTGATCCTGTGACCGTTGAGAAAATAATTTATGAGGAAATCGATAAAATAAAAAAGGATCCACCTTCTGATGAAGAAATGGAGAGAGTTAAAAATTCAATTAGATTCTCTTATCTTTCCGGATTAAAATCCCTTGAGAGGATTTCTGATCAGATTGCCAGATTCGAAGCAATGGGAGGATGGAGAGGGATGTTTGATTATACTGACAAAATTATTTCCGTTAAAAAAGAAGATCTTCCGGCCGCGGCGGCAAGATATATGATTAGGGAAAAGCAGACTATCGGAATTCTTATCAATGCGAAATCGCAGCAGGAAGGGAATTAGTTTATGAAAAAAAAATCAGCATATTTTTTAACTGCCGCAATAGTATTATTCTGCGGTGTTCAGCATGCCGGAGCAAAGAATAAGACCGCTCTGCATCCATCGCTTTTATCATATGAAAAACTTGATTGGAAAATTCCAGGAGGAAAAGAATCAAGAATTATTCTTAAAAACGGAATAAAGCTTTATATTGCAGAAGATAAAACCCTTCCTCTGGTGAGCATGGGTGTAATCTTCAAATCTGGATCGATTCTTGATCCAAAAGGCAAGGATGGTCTTTCTTCTCTTTTTGCAGTACTTATGCGAAGAGGCGGTGTTTACGGATATTCTCCTGAAAAACTTGATGATTTACTGGCACGTTATTCCATAAATATCGGGTTTAGTTCTAACAATGATTCTCTTGTTTTTTTAGCAGATTTTTTATCCGAATATTCAGAAACGGCATTAACTATGATAGAGAAAATGCTGTTTAATCCTTCATTTGATGAGAAAATTCTTGATAAAGAAAAGTCTATTGCTACCGAATATGTAAAATACCGTTTTGACAATCCCGAAAGCCTTCTTGAGGCCGCATATATAAAGGCAATGTATTCCGGCAGCATAATTGCCGGTCTTGCCGATGAAAAATCCATTGCCGCAATTTCTAAAAGAGATTTAATAGATCATCACAATGCTGTGATTAAAAATGGAAACATGATCATCTATATTTCGGGTAATTTTGATAAAAAAGAAATGACGGAAAGACTCGAAAAAATATTTTCAGCGAATATGGGCAAATCCAATACTGGCATCAATTTTCCTTCGGTTGCTGTCAATAGTCCGAACAAGTGCTTTATAATTGATAAGAAGATATCGCAGTCGTATATCCGCATGGGGCTGCCTTTTATCAAAAGACCTCATCCGGATTATTATGCACTGAGTATTGCAGGAATAATTTTGGGCGGGGGAGGTTTTACTTCGCGTCTCGGAAGTGCAGTCAGATCAGATGCTGGTCTGACTTACAGTATTTATTCTCATGCAGAATCGAATTATACCTATCCGGGTACATTCTATGTCGATTTCTTTACCAGAAATGAAACATCTGCGAAGGCTGTTTCGTTATGTCTTTATGAAATTAACAAATTTCTCAAAGACGGCATCACCGATGCTGAACTTGAAAGTGCTAAAAATATGCTTATCGAAACTTTACCTTCGTATTTCCGTTCTCCCGGAGACATTGTGAGTACGTATGCCAGAAGTGATTATAGCGGGAATCCCGATAATCATTATACATCATATCCTGAAAAAATTAGAGCGCTTACTAAAAAAGAGGTTATGGCTGCGGCAAAAAAATATATAACACCTGAAAATTTCATTTATGTAATTGTGGGTGATTCGGCAAAAGTAATGAATGTCAGGGAAAGTGATTTTTCTTTTGCCGATTTTTCACCTGTTATCATTAAGCCGGAAGATATTATGAAATATTGATTCTTTTTTTGTTTATTAGGTTTTATTTTATATTGAATTATTATTTTTTTCGAATATAATGACTTTGCCGGGTGCGGAATTTAAACCTGGAAAATGAATTTACGGTGGATTCGTTGAAAAAAATAAAAAATGATGCCTTTTCAAGTTTGTTTAATCTGTCGTCAAATCCGAAATTTATTATGGAAATGGATTCGGGTAAAATTACTCATATCAACGAATCATTTTCACGCAGTTTCGGATATGACGCTAAATCACTGAAAAAATTAAATGAAGATGAATTTTGGGTCGGCGATAATTTTAAAACAAAATGGCTGGAAGAGCTTTTAAATAAAGGATCTATTGTTGAATTTCCGGCATATTTCTATGATTTTTCAGGTGAAATACGAAGCGTCCTTCTTTACTCGGCTATTTCAAAAAATGATGATCTTGATATTATAATTACAGAAATAGTAGATAACACTGAAAAGGAAAAAATTGCTACAAATCTTCAGTCAACTATTCTAAAGCTTAATGACGCTATGGAATCAATGATCAGTGTTATCGCCCATACAGTTGAGTTGAAAGATCCGTATACTGCAGGACATCAGAAAAGAGTTTCTATTCTTGCTGAGGCAATTGCCAGAAAAATGAAAATGCCGCAGAATGTCATTGAAGGGATAAGAATTGCTTCAATAATTCATGACATTGGGAAAATCGCAATTCCGGTTGAAATTCTTTCAAAACCAGGAAAACTCTCACCTATGGAATTTGAACTGATTAAAACGCATTCTGTTGCAGGCTATAATATTTTGAAAGATATCGAATTCGAATGGCCGCTGGCTGAGATGGTTTATCAGCATCATGAGCGTATTGACGGATCGGGATACCCAAGAGGACTTAAAGGCGATCAGATAATCATCGAGGCAAAAATAATTTCTATTGCGGATGTTATTGAGGCGATTTCTTTTCACCGCCCATACAGACCTTCCCTTGGAACCGGAGTTGCCATACGCGAGCTGAATGAAAAGTCCGGTATATTTTATGATAAGGAAATTGTAAAAATTTCTGTTGATATTCTGGCAGAGGGTATTGATCTTAGCTAATATGAGAAAAACTTCGCTTTTTGAAATACTTGAATCGATTTCTTTATTCGCAAATTTCACAAGGGATGAAATAGCCGAATTGATACCTCTTCTGGTTGAAAGAAAATTCTCCAAAGGCAGCCGTGTCATAAACAGAGGAGAAACCGGTGATTCGATGTTCGTTATAAAAGACGGAGAAGTCACTATCTGGTCGGATAATAATACGAATTTAGGGAATCTCCCGGCGGGGTCTTTTTTCGGAGAACTTGCTCTGATTGACCGTCTTCCGCGTTCAGCAACTGTTGAATGCGTGGAAGAATCGGTTGTGTATGAACTTTCCAAGAACGCATTTGATCCGTTGATTGCCGCAAATATCAGCATATCGAATAAGTTTTATTCAAATTGTCTTCATGAAACTTTCAAACGCTTCAGGAATATTGTCACAAATTTCACATTTTCGCAGTCAAATCTGCGTGAAAAAACAGCTGCGCTTGATGAAATATCCAAAGATCTTCAGCATGCTGCAAGAATGCAGCGGCTTTTCATCGGAACTGATTTTCTTGATTCTTCTGAATCTTTGCCCGGAGGAATAAGGCGCAGTTATCTCTATAAACCGTGCATAGAAGTCGGCGGAGATTTTATTAATGTAAGAAAGATTAATGATTCTCTTGTATCATTTCTGATTGCTGATGTTTCGGGGCATGGAGTAAGTGCCGCGATGATAACCGGAGTTTTGAAAAGCGCATTTACGATTTATTCCGAAAGTTTTTCAGACAAGCCGGCGCTTCTGATTAAAACACTCAATAGACATCTTTCTTTGATGGTAAACAGTTATTTTGCTACATGTTTTTATGCTGTGGTTGACGTTAAGAACCGGCTCATTACCATGGCAAAAGCTGGGCATCCGTATCCGCTTTTCTGGCGGAAAAACAAGGGAATGTTTGAAAAAATAGATGTAAAAGGTGTCGCTCTCGGTATAGTCGATGATGCTGATTACGGTGAATTTGTAATAGATTACAGCCCAGGCGACAAACTGCTTTTTTTTACTGACGGTATAATTGAGCAGACTAATGCAGAACGTAAGATGTACGGAGAAAATTTGCTTTCACAGTCTTTTATAAATCATATGGATAAAACTTCACATGATATTTTAGAAAGCCTTTTTGCGGATATGTCCGAATATTCGGACAATAAGCCTATCGATGATGATATAACCCTGCTTATGTGCGAGTTTTAAATGAATCTCAATGATTTTGATTTTGACCTTCCTGAAAGGCTGATTGCCCAGAAACCGCTTTCTGATCGTTCTTCGTCGAAACTGCTTGTAATGGCACGAGAAAACGGCGTATTAAAGCATGATATCTTTTCAAATATTGATTCTTATTTGAGAAGAGGTGATCTCTTAATTTTTAATGATGCAAAAGTTATTAATGCAAGACTATATTTTATCCGTGAAAGCGGAGCCAGAGTCGAATTCGTTCTTTCTTTCAGACTTAGCGATAAAATATGGTATGCAATATCAAACCGGACAAAAAAGCTTCATCAGGGTGAAGTACTAATATCTGAAAAAGATTCATCTGTATCCATTAATGTACGGGGCCGCAGCGGGGATTATGTTGAAATAGAAACATCCGTTTCTTTTAATGAAGATATTTTAAGCACAATAGGCGAAGTTCCGCTGCCGCCGTATATCCGCAGGGATGCAGAAAATTCAGATATGGAAAGATATCAGACCGTATATGCCAGAGAAGCCGGAGCAGTTGCGGCTCCGACAGCAGGACTTCATTTTACAAAAGATTTAATTCAAAAAATTAATGATAAAGGTGCGGAATGTGCCTATCTGACTTTGTTTGTATCGTGGGGGACTTTTTCTCCGGTCAGACATGAAGATCTTTCGTTGCATAAGATGCATTCGGAAAAGTATTTTTTAAGTGAATCTGTTGCTTCAAAAATAAACTCGGCGAGAAAAGAAGGCAGAAGAGTCATTGCTGTCGGAACTACGTCTCTGCGTGTTCTTGAATCGACTTTTAAGGGCAGTGAAAATGTACCAGGGGAAGGGATAACGGAAATATTTATACGCCCGCCATATGAAGTCAGATCGGCAGACTGTCTGATTACGAATTTTCATACGCCGAAATCTACTCTATTGATGCTTGTATCGGCGTTTGCCGGATATGAAAATATCATGAACGCATACCGTACCGCCGTTGAAAATAATTACCGTTTTTTTTCTTATGGTGATTCAATGTTTATCGGAGATTTATGAATATATCCGTTTTTTATGAAAAGCTTGTTGAAATATTTCATCCTGAAATCCAGGAAGACTGGGACAATTCAGGAAAACAGCTCTTTTTCGGTGATGATGAACTTACCGGGATTATGACTTCACTTGATTTTTCTCCTTCAGTGCTTGACCAGGCCGTAACAAATTCTGCAAATTTAATAGTTACACATCATCCGTTTTTTTTTGAAACGGTAAAATCGTTTGATTATTCAGAATCTCTTCAGAGCGCGTTTCTAAGTGCTGCTGCAAAACGGATTTCAATTGTTTCCTTTCATACTTGTGCTGACAGATTATATCTCAAAGATCTTGCAGAATCAGCTTTCGGGAAAATCTGTATGGTTTCCGATGATGAATATTTTGCTTTTTCTGATTTTAACGGAATGACGCTTGCTGAGTTGATTGAATTCATAAAAAATAATTTGGGTATAGAAAGGCTGTCCTATTGCGGAATGGAATCTATGCAGTTGAAAAGAGTAGCTTTTTTAAACGGATCAGGCGGTTCGGAAGCTGAAAAAATTCTGAAAAAAAGCGAAATAAACGGAATAAATTGCGTTATAACTGGTGATGTCACTTTTCATAAGGCTCATTACGCTGAAGCTAACGGATTCGCGATTATTGACGCAACTCATTTCGCTACCGAGAAAATGATTACCGACCTTATGAAACGCGATATTCGCGACTGCTTGACAAATAATGCTCTTTCTGGTGTTAAGGTAGTAAGTGCTGTTGAGCGCAGTCCTTTGAAAATATGCTGACGGGGGAACCATGCTTTTAAGTATTGATAAAGTTTTAGCGATGCTTTCCGAGGGAAAGGACATTGAAAAGATAGCGGTTTCGGCCGGAGCTGATGTAAAAGACGTGGTCGAATTCATTGAAGAAGCCCGTTCTCTCCTGATGAAGTATGAACCGGATAAATCACGCAAAAAAATAGTAATAAAAAAGAAAACTGAAATGAGTGGGGATGAAATTGAACTTTTCGCCGGCGCTGATTTATCAGCTGTTCCTGTTGAAAGTTCTCTTAAGATTTTTGCGGCTGTTTTTAAGAAGACCGATCAATATGCATCCGGTATTTTGATAAAAGATTTTTCAGATACTCTTTTAGGCAAAGTTCATTATTCTCTCACTGATAATTCCGAAAAAGAAGCACTTTTTTCAACCATGATTAAATCGATGCGAATTGCATCATATTTTAAAACGAAGTCACTTAGACTTTATATCGACAATTCTCCTGTTATGCGTCTCGTTCTGGGAAAGGATGAACCTGCTGATCAGAGAATTGCTGAGCTGCTTACGTCGTTTAATGAGATTTATAGTTCTTTTCCTGATGCAAGGGTTGAAATTCTCTCTCCCAGTCAGAATGACGGAGCAAAGTATCTTTCTCAGAAACGCATAAAAAAGGACAAAAATTCATAGAATGTCTGCAGCCGAGATTGAACAGCAGGAAATTTTTTCCAGTAATACTGACAAGTACAGTGCTGCATTCCGGCGTTTGATGGCCTCACGCGGATGCTTTGATGATAATGTGCTAAGTGAATATCTGAGACGAGACAGACTTTTTTCCGAATCTCCTTTCGATATATGCCAGATGAAGGAAGCCGTTGATTTGCTCAAATCTTCCCTCCGGGAAAAGAAAAAAATTTATATATTTTCTGATTCCGATATAGACGGTTTAACTTCACTTACAATAGTCCGGAATCTTTTTGATAAAATCGGTTTTGATTATTCATATGATTTTCCTAAGGGAAATGAAAGATTCGGTTTAAATAAAAGGGCTGTTGAAGAAGCCGCTCAGAAAGGCTGTGAGATTATTCTTACTCTGGACTGCGGTATACGAGATAATGAGATTATTGAATATGCCGCTGCTCTCGGTATACAGGTGATCATCTGTGATCATCACGATCCTTCAGAAGATCTTCCTGATGCTTTGATAGTAAATCCTAAAATGAAGAATTCGAAATACCCGTATCGCGAGCTCGCAGGATGCGGAGTTGCTCTTCTTCTGTGCGCGGCTTTTCTTTATTCGTATCTTCCTGCTTATGATAAGGAAGTGCTTTTTATATCTAACGGAGAATCATACTGTTCAAAAAATCTTTCATTTGAGAAAATCGGAAAGCTTCCTTCGGATTTGTCAAAGTATATTATTGTTTCTGAATCAATTGAAGAAAAAACTGTTTATGATTGTGCTGATTATATTCTTATGTCAAAAATGTTTTCTTCGGCATTGATAAATGTAAAGAGCCGTTCGCAAGAACTTTATCTGGAGTTTCTTGAAATTACTGATGTTAAAACAAAATTTATATTTTCTTCTCTCATGTCATCAAAGAAAATAATGAACTTCCTGTTTGATAATCTTCCATTTGCGGCAATTGGAACTGTTGCGGACGTTGTGCCTGTTCTTGATGCTAACAGATCAATAGTTTTCTGCGGATTAATTCTGTTTGAAAAGTCTGATCTTCCGCAGATTATAAGGCTCAGGAGTCAGAATAAAACGGCTGATTCAGCTTATATCAGCTGGGTCGTAGCGCCTTTATTAAATTCTCCCGGCCGTTTCGGTGAATCGGAGCTGACAGCGGATTTTTTATACGGAATTGATACTGAGGTATTATATAAAAAAATCAGTGATATAAACAGAATACGTAAAAATCATTTCAAAACGGCTATTGAATCCGCCGAAGAATGTGTTGATAATTCGTATGAGAATATTGTCCTTTATTACTCTGAAGATGTTCCCGAGGGAATAACCGGAATAATCGCATCAAGGATATCTGAAATGTACAAAAAACCAGCTGTGGCAGCCGTAAAAGCAGAGGATGGGATAATTAAGGCTTCAGCAAGATCTTTTCTGAATACGGATATTCTTTCTCATGCAGAAAAATTTTCTGATATGTTTCTGCGTTTCGGAGGTCATCCTTCGGCTTTCGGATTTTCTATAAGCGAGTCATCTTTTAAAGATTTTTTAAATAAATTTGATCAGGATATTATTTTTGAATTTTCGGATTCTCCTATCCGTTATGACTGTGTGATCAGAGAAGAAGAAATCAGCCTGGCTTTTGCTGATGAATTGAAGAATCTTTCTCCATTCGGAAAGAACAATGAGCAGCCTGTATTTCTCTGTCAGTCGCTTATACCAGATTCGTATCAGGAATTCGGGGAGCATGCGAAGATAAGATGTTCTTCTGATATCGATTTTATCGGATGGAAAATGAAAGATACTCTTCGTTTGGTTCATGAAAAACGAAAAGCTGATTTAATTGTAAAAATCGAAAAAAATATTTTTAATAACCGAATGTCTGCAAGAGCAATAATAGAAAGGATACTGTGATTTTTATATTGACTTTATGCTAATATATAAATATTCTATACGGAAATTAAATAGAAGGCTCGGAAGGTTTTTATGGATATAAATATTACTGATTCTGCCGACAGCACAATTGTTGTTGTAAAAGGCGACATAGAAATGATGACGATCAAGGATTTTAAAGATAAACTTTTAAATCTCGGGCAGAATTCGGAAAAAGATATCGAAATTGATCTTTCCGGTGTTGATTATATTGATTCATCCGGTGTTGGTGTTTTAATCAGTCTTCTGAAACTTCAGAAGAAAAAGGGCCGGGTTTTGAAAATGAGCAATGTGAGTGAAAAAGTATTAGATGTATTAAAGTTGAGTTCCCTTGCCGATGTATTCAATCTCTGATATAAGGGTTGGTACTGGATATGATGTCCATAGATTTGCAGATAATCGCGAATGCATAATAGGCGGAGTCTGTATTCCGTTTGAAAAAGGTCTTCTTGGTCATTCTGATGCAGATGTTTTGATTCACGCGATTGTTGATGCGCTTCTCGGCGCGTCATCGCTTGGTGATATCGGAAGGCTTTATCCTGATAATGATTTAAAAAATAAAGACATTTCAAGCCGTTTAATACTCAGAGAAGTTTCTGCCAGACTTGCTGAAGCGAAGTGGCAGATTATAAATATTGATTCGGTTGTTATCTGTGAAAAGCCTAAAATTTCTCCTTATGTTGATGCAATGAAAAAAGTCATGGCAGAGGATCTTTCAATTGATTATGATAGAATATCCGTAAAAGGCAAAACCACGGAAAAACTCGGGTTTACCGGAAGAGAAGAGGGTGTTGCCGCTACTGCCTCAGCTTTGATTTGCAAAATATAATTTGAATTTTTAAATGACCGCAATTAACCGGTTTTAATCTTATAGAACTGTTGGCTGTCGTTGCAGTTTGATGATATCTGAACCATCCCGGAGTTGAATATGAAATCATTCCTTTCTTGTTGTTTTTGTAATTTTATAATAATTATTGCGGTTATTTTTACTCTGTTTATAGATAATACTTTTGCTGCTGATGGGCGGAAGTGGGATGGCAAGAAATACCCGTTTAAACTTTTAAATCCAGCAAAACCCAACAGTGAAATTAATCCTTTTATTATCGATACTGCCGGAAAACTCGCGTATTTCGGAGAACTCGCAAAAGCAAATCTTGATATGGTTGCATTCGGTAAGAAAAACGGATTAACAGGGCTTAATCATGCCTTTGTTAAAAACTATGTTAAACTGACCGCAGATCTTGATATGAACGGCTCTAAGTTTGAATTTCCGTCAATAAGATCCAATGGTTCATTTTTTGACGGAGGCGGACATGTTATATCTAATTTGAATATCAGCGACAGAACTACACCTCCGAATATCAGTTCAGATACGGGAGATGCCGAGATCGAGTTGGCCCTTTTTCAGTCAGCAGGTTCAATAAAAAACCTGACGATCGGAAAAGGATCAAAGATAACTTATTACGGTGTTGAAAAAAAGCTCACATTGAAAGTCTATGCCGCAGCGCTTGCGATAGAAGCGGATGAAATTGAAAACTGCCACAGTGAGGCTTCGGTAACGGTAAAAGGTAAAGGAGACTCCTTTGTATCAGGACTTGCCGTTAGATGCAGGTTTGCTCTGGCAAATTCCTCCAACAAAGGAACTATTTTATTTGAAGGTGATGTTATCGATTCGCGTTTGAAAAACCGTAAAGGTAGAATCGAGCCAGGTAATCTCCAAGTTTCAGGAGTCTGTACTCAGCCTGCAAAAAATATTTCAGGATGTTATAACAGCGGTTCGGTTACAGTTAGAGCCTCAGGAGAAGAAATTTGTGTCGGCGGTATTTCTTCCATTCTCGTGAACAATGAATGCTCAAATGTTTACAATACCGGAGCAATTTCTATTTCTGCATCAGGTAATATTCGATTTCTTAAAGTCGGAGGGCTGTTCGGAGTTGGAATGTCATCTCCGCGTTTAACAGGAATTAATCAGAAATTTGTTGAAACAGGTCAGATATACAATTCCGGGAATATAACTGTAAATGCAAAAACGGCTGAGCAAATAATAGTCGGAGGACTAGGCGGAAATAATGAAAACGCCCGTTTTGCATCAAGTACATTTGCATTCGGCGGAGTATACGGATTCATTAATACTTATAATACCGGTAATATTTCAGTCTCGGCAACAGGGAAAGCGGAGATCTATACGGGAGGTATTGCCGGAAATAATGCCATGATTATAAACAGTTATAATACTGGAAATGTCAGCGGAAGTTCGGCAAAAGATGGAATTCTTTATGCTGGAGGACTCGGCGGTACTGATGTGTATGTTCAAAACAGCTACAATACCGGAGCAGTAACAGTTAAAGGTGCTGGAACAAATCAGGCTGGGGGCATTATGGGTAATGCCGGGGTGCGCTGGGGTGAAACCGACAAAACCTTATATGCAGTATTGAACGGATTCTGGCTTAAACAGGCGAAATCCGGCGGTATCAACAGCAATGTAAAATATGCGAAAGGTTCATATTATTATATTAAGAAAAGCGATAAGAAGAAGAATGCCGTTGATAATGCGCTTGATTTTATGAGCATGCTGGATAAGAAAAAAGCCGATCCGGATGAGATGGAAGAAGAGTCTTTTTATGGAACCGTTTATTCATTTGATTCCCCGTCGTCAAACATTATGATAAGAACCGATGATGATCCGAAGAAGCGCAAAGATATGGAAGGATCACTTCTTTCTAATCTTAATAAAATGGCAAAGGAAAAAAGCACGCGTCATTATCGGAAATGGATTATTGACGGCACAAATGGGGGCTATCCGGTATTATCAAAAGAGTATTTCGCAATACCAGTTGATAAAACTGCGGAAGAACGTCTTAAACCTCTGCCGAAACCTGATGCAGCTACAGCAAAGAAGATCGCAGGCGTGTATTACGGCGAGCATAGGCATTGGACAAGTCAGGTCGGCTTATATGCTGATGGAACAGTCAAGCTTGCTAAAACAGGTGAGACCGGTACATGGTCATTTGACGGGAAGAATCTTGTAATAAAATGGAAACGTTATGATCCTGAGACGCTTGAAGAAAAAGGACCTGGTATTTTTTCATGCCCGGCATATAAGTTTATTCTGCGTAAGTAAAAAAGACTTGCACGCAGATTGATTTGGTTTGGTATGTTTTTGAGGTACCTGATGAGAAGATTATTTTTTCTGTTTATGCTGTTTCCGTGTTTTCTTTTTGCTTCACCGGCTGATTTCAGCATGATGATCGGTTTGTTGATTTTTATGATACCTTTCCATCTGTCTTTATCGCTTATTGCAGGATTTTTTATTAATTTTTTGTTCAAATTCGGACGGAAGATTTATCTTCTTATATCTCTTTTTATAAGCGTGATTACTTTGGTCATATCCGGAATTTTTGCTTATTATGATATTCTTTCTTTTGATGACAAAATTCTTCCATCGTATATCGTTGCATTTGTTTTATCGGTGATAGCAGCATATCTTATACTTGCGCAATACAAGAAATACCTTGATCGGAATAAACGGAAAAACTGATTTCAAAGGTTTGTTGACAATGTCGTACTTTCGTGCTATATTGACTTAAGTGGTGGATATGGCAGTAGGATTACAAACATCTTTAAAGCAGACTCAGAAGCTGGCCATGACGCAGAATCTCAAGCAATCGCTTGAGATGCTTCAGATGAACTCTCTTGAGCTTTCTCAGTTAATCCAGATTGAACTCGAAAATAATCCTGTTCTGGAAGAAGTTGATTCTGTCAGCAGTGAAAAAAATGACGAACTAATTTATTCCCTCTCGATGGGTGTTGATTCCTCCTCAAGTATTGAAGGGGAAGATGATGTTTATTCAGCTGATGAAGACCGTAAACAGCAATATTTGGAAAGTCTGACTTCGCATAAAATTTCTCTTTATGAACATTTTGTCGAACAGATCCGTGAGCTTGATCTTGATAAAAAAGAACTGCTTTTTCTAGAAAAAATTGCGGGTTTCACCGATTCTGACGGCTTTCTTACCGTTTCCGCCGAAAGCATTGTATCTGATTCCGGTATTGATCCGAAACGTTGCAGTAAACTGTTTGATATGTTTCATCAGCTTGATCCGCTGGGATGCGGTTGTGCGAACATACAGGAAACTCTTCTCGTACAGAGCAGAATAAATTTTCCTGATGAACAAAAACTTCACGAGATGATAAAAAGACATTTTGAACTTCTTAAGAATTTATCATGGGATAGACTTTCAAAAGAGTTATGTATTTCTATTCCTGAAATTAAACAGTTAAGCGGTCTTCTTGCTAAACTTGAACCTTATCCCGGAAGATCATATTCCGCCGCTCTTGCAGAAAGAGTATTCCCCGAAGCAAAAGTCGTTCTTGTCGATGATGAGATAATAATACAGTATTATGACGGGAATATACCCGATATTAAAATCAACAGTTACTATGTAAATGTTCTGCGTAAAAAGAATATTGATAAAGATATCAGAAAATTCATCAAAGACGGTCTCGATTCGGCAAAAGGATTACTGAAAAATATTTATGACAGAAGAGTAACTTTTGAAAAAGTTCTGCGTTCTGTTATGAATCACCAAAAAGAATTTCTTCGTTCAGGCGGAACTGTATTAAATCCGTTAACATATCAGATAATTGCAGCTGAAACTGATTTCCATGAATCTACTGTCAGCCGTGCAGTATCAGGAAAATATATAGAAACCGAGTATGGAATATATGCTCTCAAACATTTCTTTTCTAACAGAATTTTCGGAGGAGAGAACAGTTCTTCGGATGAAATTAAAAAAATTATTAGCGATCTTGTGTCTAATGAAAAAACTGATTCTCCGCTTTCAGATGAAGATATATCACGCATTCTTTCAAAAAGCGGTTACGATGTTGCAAGACGTACGGTCGCTAAGTACAGAACCATTATGGGAATTCCTTCTTCTTCTAAACGGAAGAGGATTAATTTGATAAAATAATAGGAGGCTCTATGAAAGTCAATGTAACAGGCAGACACATCTCCATTTCGGAAAGACTAAAAGAATATTCCGAAAAGAAAATTGTAAAACTTGAAAAGTATTTTAATCAGGTTATAGAGTTCAAGCTAGTTTACTATTCTGAAAAAATGGATAAGACATGTGAAGTTCTTATTTATGCTGATGGTGTACATTTTCACGGAATTGAAAAAGCCGGTGATTTTTATTCAGCTCTTGATATTCTTATGGATAAACTTGAACAGCAGGTTAAGAAGTTTAAGGAGAAACATCAGCTTCATAAGGGTACTCACCTCGGAGAAGTTCCGATTGTTGATGTTCACGCTGATGATGATGAAAAAATGAATATTGTTTATAACGAAGTTTCGTCGAAACCTTCTTCTGACGCTGAAGCTTATCTTCAGCTAAAGGTAGACGGTGATTATTTCAGGGTTTATAAAAACGAAAAAGGTGAAAGTGCTGTTCTTTTCGGAGGAAACGGTCAGTATAAATTATCAGTTGCTTCGTCAGATATTGCAGAATATGATTTTCAGGTTGTAAAAGATTCGTGGACAAATCCTGAAATAAAAATGGATAAATCCTCAGTCAGTGTGAAAAAGATGAATGTTTCTGATGCCCTGAATGAGCTTGTCAGTTCCGAGAGATGGTTTATTCCTTTCGTTAATGCTGACAGCGGAGCTCATAATGTAGTCTATCAGAAGGGAAAACGGGTAGAGCTTATGATGGTTGCCGAGAAATAATTGTGAAAATTACGGTTAAAGATTTGATTTATCAGCGAAGTGAGTTTGATCTCGAACTCACTTCGCTTACAGATGAAACCGGTTTCGGCAAGGAGATAATCTTTGCCGATATCAATAGACCAGGTCTATGCCTGGCCGGTGCTTTTGAACATTTCGCCCATGACAGAATTCAGATATTCGGAAAAGGCGAAAGTTCATATTTCAATAATCTTTCTTCTGATGTCAGAAAAAAGGTAATGAAGGAATTTTTTTCATTCGATGTTTTTTGTTGTATTTTTAGTCATGGAGTGAGGCCCCCTGCCGATTTTATTGATACGGCAATTCAGAAGAAGGTGCCTGTTCTGGTTTCTCCGCTTTCAACTGCGGATTTAATAGATATTTTGACCAGAAAAATAAGAAATTCTCTTCTGCCGATTGTTAACGTTCACGGAACTCTTGTTGATGTTTTCGGTTTCGGTGTTCTTCTTCTCGGAAAAAGCGGCATCGGAAAAAGTGAAACAGCTCTTGAGCTTATCGAACGCGGCCACAGGCTTATAGCAGATGATATTGTAGAAATAAAAAAGCTTGATGAAAATACCATCGCAGGTACAGGATCTCATTTGATACGGCATCATATTGAAATAAGGGGTTTGGGCATTCTGAATATACGTGATATTTACGGAATAATATCAGTAAGGAACCGGAAAAAAATAGAGTTGATTGTTTCGCTTGAAGAATGGAATTATATGGCTGATTATGACCGTTCAGGAATTGACGAAAATTTTTATGAAATTATCGGCGTAAAAGTTCCTCATGTGCTGCTTCCGGTAAGACCAGGAAGAAATATTCCGATCATAGTGGAAACAGCTGCACTGAATCAGCGTCTAAAAAAAATGGGAGTACATTCAGCACGTGAGCTGGATGCTAAAATTCAAAACTGGATGAGAATGGAGAAGCAGTGATGTTTGAAAAGGAAATTGTAGTAACTCATGACGCGGGGCTTCATGCTCGTCCGGCAACAATGATTGTGAAGATTGCAATGCAGTATGATTCATGCGAAGTTTATATGATTAAGGATAAAGATGAAGCGAATGCAAAATCAATAATGAGTGTTCTCGGTCTTGGAATTTCCAACGGAACAAAGCTTCTTGTAAGAGCTGAAGGTGTAAATGAAACTGAAGTTGTAGAACGCATCTGCAAGCTCATTGAAACAGATTTTGACAAGGATAAAAATGCTCTCTGATGAGAGTTGCAGCTGATATCCGGTTATTACTGGTTAAATTAAAATCTTTATTTGTATCGTATTCAAAAAAGGCCAAACCAATTGATTATGTTGTTGTTATTGGTCTTCTTTTCTTTTGTTCGATAGTTGTCATTGGTCTGTTCCCGCGCGTATCTCCGGACGGGGATGATTATTATTTTGTAAATGTTTTGATGGCAGTTCCGATAATAATCGCCCTTTATTTAATATTTGTTTCGTTTAAGCGCCGGGCGCAAAAAGATTTTACACCTAAAGATACTAGTATACGGACAAAGATTGCACTCGTCTTTATGTGTATAGCCATTCTTCCTTCTTTGCCTGTGATTATTGCTACTAATTCACTTGTTAACCGCGGAATCGGTAATTTGATATCAAGTAATACCCGTGAAGCCTTGGATCATGGAATTAATTTAGCATCTGAAAAAACTATAATATTAGCAGAAGAAGTCTCAGCAAAGTCACAAAGCCTTAAACTGATGGTTGATGCAGGCATAATAAATCCTGAATCTGAGGCCAGCCGGAATTTTATTTCAAGTGATGCGGCTAAGAATGGATTTGTTTTTTTAATGTATGAAGTCAAACGAAAAGGCCAGTGGGGAAACCTGATAGAAAGAATGCCTTTTGATTCAGGTGATGTGAAGTTTTCAGATGAAGTCGGGAAATTTCTACGTGTAAATGACTTTTCAAGCGGTATTGAACTTTCAAGAATTTCTGTCGATAACAATGATCTTATAGTTTCAAGCTATTACCATCACCCTTATTTATTTGTGTATTACAGACATATTCCGGAGAATGTGAAAAATGAAATTAATTATCTGAGAAGAGCCCGTATGCTTCACAATGATAAGGAAGCGCTTCTCCCGGCAATTAAATCAGGCATTGGAATATTTCTTCTTGTGATATCACTTGCGATTGTCGGCATATCATCTGTCGGAGCTGTTTTTTTAGCGAAGAATATTACCCGTCCGGTATTTGAACTTGCGAAGTCGGCAGAAAAAGTAGCGAAGGGCGATTTTGATTTTGTTCTAGAACGGAAATCTACCGATGAATTGGGATATCTGTTTAATTCGTTTAATCAAATGGTTTCAGAATTAAAAGAAACACGTGAAAAAACAGCACAGATTGAAAGACTTAAAGCATGGAATCAGGTTTCACGACGACTTATTCACGAGATAAAGAACCCTCTTACTCCGATACGGCTGTCTGCTGAAAGAATGAAGCGGAAGCTGAATGACGAGAATGCCGATATTAAAAAAATAGTTTCGTCTGCATCCGAGACCATCATGGAAGAAGTGGATTCTCTTCAGCATATCATGAAAGAGTTTACCGATTATGCCCGTCTTCCGGAAGCTGATCCGAAAATGAATGACTTAAACGAACTTATTATTTCATGTGTTAAGTTTTATGAGGGTCATGAAAAAATAAGATTTGTTCTTGAGCTTGATGAAAAATTGCCTATATTTGCTTTTGATAAACATCTGCTGCGTCAGGCATTTATAAATATGATAAAAAATTCAATTGAAGCAATGGAATATTCCGGAACTATTGTAATTGCAACAAGTGTCTATGCTGATAATATTAAAATATATTTTAAAGACACTGGTTGCGGGATTGACGAAAATCTGATAGCAAATATATTTGAACCTACTTTTACCAGAAAAATTGGCGGAAGCGGACTGGGTCTTGCTATTGTTAAAAAAATTATATTTGAGCATAACGGCGGAATCGAATGCCGCTCTCCATTAAACGAGGGCGCCGAATTTGAAATCACACTGCCTTTGAAGGTGATTAATGGCTAAGATATTTTTAGTTGATGATGAGCCGAATATTATAAAGGTTCTTTCCCAGATTCTTCAGGATGAAGAACATATTATTTTTTCTGCATCAAATGGTGCTGAAGCTATTGAGTTTTTGAAAAAAAATGAACCGGATCTTATATTTCTTGATGTCTGGCTGCCTGATGCAGACGGACTTCAGCTTCTTGAAACTATAAAAAAAGAGAAACCTGATATCGCCGTTATTATGATAAGCGGTCATGGCTCAATAGATATTGCTGTAAAATCAACCAAAATAGGCGCATATGATTTTTTAGAGAAACCGCCTTCTCTCGAGAGGGTTGTAACAGTTGTTAACAATGCTCTTGAATCTGTTCGATTAAGACGCGAAAATCTTAAGCTTCGAAAAGAATCAAGGTTTGATGACGAAATGATCGGAAAATCTATGCTTATGGAAGAAATTCGTGAAATTATAGAAAAAGCTGCGGCTACAAATGCAAGAGTTTTTATAACCGGAAAAAACGGAACAGGGAAAGAACTTATAGCGAAAGCAATTTATAGAAAATCCAAAAGAAGCGATAAGCCTTTCATAAAAGTAAATTGTGCGGCTATTCCTGACGAGCTTATTGAAAGTGAGCTTTTCGGTCATGAGAAGGGAGCATTTACAGGGGCTGTAGCTCGAAGAATAGGAAAATTTGAACAGGCGGATGGCGGAACACTTTTCCTTGATGAAATATGCGATATGAGCGCTTCTGCTCAGGCAAAAGTCCTTCGAGTACTTCAGGAACAGGAACTTGAAAGAGTAGGCGGAACCGAAACAATCAAAGTTGACGTACGTATAATTTCGGCAACAAACATTGATGTGAAGAAAGCCGTTGAAAAAAATGAATTCAGGGAAGATTTGTATTACAGGCTTAATGTAATTCCGATTCATATACCTTCATTATCTGAACGGAAAGAAGATATACCTGATTTGGTTTGTTATTTTATGAAAAAGTTTTCAGAGGAACACGGAATTGTTGAAAAGCGCATAAGCGCAAGCGGCATGGATTTTCTTTCTCATTACGCATGGCCCGGAAATATACGTGAGTTGAAAAATCTAATGGAACGTGCAAGCATCATGATCCCGTCTGATGAAATCGGTGCTGATGATCTGAAGAAATACGTTGAGGCGAATGAATCGTATCAGGAAATTTATATGACTGATAAATCTTCGCTTAAGCTGGCCAAGGAAGACTTTGAAAAGAAATACATAGAATCAGCTCTTGAGAAAAATAAAGGAAATATTACTTTAACCGCGAAAGATATCGGGATTGAAAGAACAAATCTTCATAGAAAGATTAAGCAGTATAATATTGAGAATTCAGGATATTCTGATGATGAATAATATCATCGAGCATCTCCGGAATTATACTAAACAGAAATGTCCGAATATTTTAATCGGAAAAAATTCTGATGATTATGCTTTTGTTTTCAACTGGCTGAAATCTAAATCTGTTTCCGTAAAGAAATCTGAAGTAAAAGAATCCGCACTTAAGGGTTTTTGTTCATCGTGTCCTGCAAACAGTGAAAAACGCGAAGCAATTGGTTCCGGTGAAAACGGAATAATGATTATTATGAATGAACCTGAACTTTTTTCAAAAATTGAAAAACAGACATTTAAGAATGATGCTGATGAAGTATTTGAAAATATTCTTTCAAAAGCGCTGACAATATCCAAAAATGAAACTTATATTACTCATCTGGTCAAGTGTATAGAAATCGATTCAAAGTTTCAAAGAAGCCGAATAATGCAAAACTGTATAAATCATCTTAGAGAAGAAATTGCATCCGTTAATCCGCGTATAATTCTGGTTATGGGTGATTTTTTATCGATAAAAAAACTTGCCATGGAAAACCGCGAAATAAGCTGGTTCAGCATTTCTCATCCTCTGATTATGGCTAAAAATCCTTCGTTAAAGAAGGAAGCATGGACAACACTAAAGACAATGCTTGATACAATTAAAGAAACAGATCAATGAAATATGCAGACGTAATTCTTCCAATTCCTTCGGATAATATTTTTACTTATAGAATTCCTGAAGATATGAAGGTAGATAAGGGTTTTCGTGTAGTTGTTCCTCTCGGATCATCCGGCAGAACAGTTACCGGTTTTGTAACAAGTGTTAAAAAAGAAGTTCTTGATTCATCTTTTGAAATTAAATACATAAAGAAATCTCTTGATAATGAGCCGGTTTTTGATGATTCTGTTTTGTCACTTGCGTCATTTATAGCTGAGAATTATTCGTGCTCAAAAGGTGAAGCTTTTGATGTTATTCTTCCTTCAACTAAATCTTCAGATGAAGAAGCTGATTATGCCGATACGGAAAATTTCAGCATAGAGCTTTCTAAATCACAGAATGCGGTTTATGAAGCAATTAAGAATGATTCCGGGACACATCTTATTCATGGAATTACAGGCAGCGGAAAAACCGAACTTTATCTCAAACTCGCCGAAAACGAAATATACAATGGTAAAAGCGTTATAATACTGCTTCCGGAAATATCTCTATCATGGCAGATTTTCTCAAGGATAAAGGCGGTATTCAATGATAATGCCGTTTTATATCACAGCGCGCTTACGCCGAAACAGAAAATGAAAAGCTGGCTTTCATTCTACAAAGGTAATGCTAAAATTGCAGTTGGTACCAGATCGGCAGTATTTATGCAGTCACCTGATTTATCTATGATTATAATTGATGAAGAACATGACGCTTCTTATAAAGAGCACTCCGTACCCAGATACAATGCCAAGCGGATCGCAATTCATAGAATGAAATCCGCAAACGGGAAAACAATACTCGGCAGTGCAACTCCTTCTGCTGAAAGTTACTATGCAGCGAAATGCGGAATTATGAAGATGCATATGCTCAATGAACGGTATTCGAAGGTTGATCTGCCGGTTATTGATATAGTTGATTATCCGGAAAAGGGAATACTTTCAAATACGTTAAAGAATGCAGTTTATGAAACCGCTAAACGCAAAATGCAGTCTGTTCTTCTTCTGAACAGAAGAGGATATTCTCCGACAGTTCAGTGTTCTTCATGTGGTGAACAGGTCAAATGTGATGACTGTTCTGTTAATATGACATACCATAAAAAAGGATCTCTGGTGTGTCATTATTGCGGAAAGGAAATTTCCCTGATTGAAAAATGTCCTGTCTGCGGCGGTGAATTGAAGTATGTCGGAAGCGGAACTCAAAAAGCTGAAGATATTATTTCAGATGAATTTCGGGATTTGCGTATATTTCGTTTAGACCAGGATTCTGCACGAAAAAAGAAGACAGTGCCTGAGATGATTGAAAAAATGAAAGCCTCTGAAATTGATATTCTTCTTGGAACACAGATGATTTCAAAAGGTTTTGATTTTCCAAAACTTGCTCTCTCTGCTGTTATTAACGCCGATATAGGTTTGGGTGTTCCTGATTTCCGTTCTTCTGAAAGAATATTTTCTTTATTGACTCAGTTGGCTGGAAGATGCGGGAGAAGAGGTGAGCAGGGAAAGGTTATAATTCAGACAAAGGATATTTCAAATCCATTGTTTAAATATTTAAAATCACATGATTATATTTCTTTCATAGAACGAGAACTTTCAATCAGAAAAGCGCTTTCTTATCCCCCATTTTCATTTTTACTTAGATTAATAGTCAAAGGTGAAGATGAAAACAAGGTAATTGAAAAATCTATTGAACTTGAAAACTTTTTGAAGCAGAATATTGCTGATTCGGTTACTATGCTGGGGCCTGCTCCGGCACCGATTGAAAAACTCGGCAAGAATTACAGATATCACTTTATTTTTAAATCAAAACAGCGGAAAGATCTTGTTTCTGTTTCAAAATTAGTAAAAAATATAAGCGGGATCAAAATCGATATTGATCTTGACCCCGTTGACCTTCTTTAAGCTGTTATTCTACTATAAGAAGTATTGCTTTCAGATATTCAGTTTCGGGATGATAAATATTAACCGGATGATCTGCCGGATGAGAATACTTGCCTATGATATATGCGTTCCTTTTTGCGTCAAGAGCAGCTCCGAAAATGATTTTTTGAAAGAGATCCATATTTATAAAACGAGAACATGAGCAGGTAAGTACAATGCGGTTTGGAGCACAGCGTTTAAAAACATTCATATTAACGTCTTTATAGCCTCTGCATCCCTTATCAATCGCACCCTTGCTTTTTACAAACGCAGGGGGATCGATTATAATAATGTCTTCGTTGAAGTCTCTTGATCTGATCAGATCGAAAATATCAGCCTTTATTGTATCATGTTTTTCTTCGAATCCGTTTAAGACAGCTGTTTTATCAGCTATTGCAAGTGCATCAGCGGAGATATCAACTGATATCGCTTTGTGAGCTCCGCCCGCTATTGCGGCAAAAGAAAAACCGCCGGTATAACTGAATAGATTAAGAACGGTTCTTCCGGAAGATATATTCTTTATGAGTTTTCTGTTTTCTCTTTGGTCAATAAAGAATCCGGTTTTCTGACCAGTCTTGATATCAATAGGATATTTTATTCCATGCTCTTTGATTTCAACTTCGTCAGGAGTTTCTCCGTAAATCTGACCGGTTTGGGCGTTCACACCTTCAAGTTTTCTTCCTGCATGATCACTTTTTTCGTATACTGACTTCGGTTTTAATTCGTCTACTAGAACAGAAATTATTTTTTCTTTAAGCAAATCGGATCCTAGCGTCAGTGATTGAATAGAAAGATGTGATGCGAAAGAATCAGCAATGAACCCCGGGATATTGTCGGCTTCAGAAAATATAAGACGGAATGCATCCGTATCTTCATCAATGCGGGCAATTTTTCTACGCAGTATGGCGGACTTAATATTTTTCAATAATATGGAGTCGGTAAATTTTTCACCAAGACTCATGACTCTTGCTGCAATCTGAGTTTTTGAATTGTAATAGGCTGAACCCAGAAAATCTCCGGATGAAGTGATAAGATCGGCTATTTCGCCGTCATTTGCATCGGATTCTTTGACTGCGCCTGAGAAAATCCATTTATTGCCTGCAATAACAGATTTCTCTCTTCCTTTATTTAATATTATTTTTGACAAGTTAATCTCTTCTTAATTATTATCTTTTTTTCTTTGCTTCTTCTTTTTTCTTTTCTTCCTGATCAAAACGTTGACGAAGAGCGTCGATTACAGTTTTGTTCTTTTCTGCTTCTTCACTTTCTCCGTAAATAACATTGATTTGACGTAAAGAAGAAAGAAGCCAGATTGCTTTTTTTATATCTTCAGGGGCCTGAGTAGAAAGTTCGTACTTGTTCCTGACGTTTTTAGCTGCTTCTTCAAGAGTTCTTTTGCATAGGTTGAGAAGATCTTCTCTATCTCTGTAAAATTCGGAACGGAAATTTCTAAACTGTTCAATAGTTGCGAAATTTATAAAATTTTTGATAAGATTTGCTATTTTAGCGTGATTATCGACAAAATGCCATTTATGCTTCGAATCGCTTCCGAAATTATCTACGAGTGTATCGTATACAAATATCATTTTTTTCATCAGTTCGAGAGTCTGACGGATATTGAATTTTTCAATCTTCATAAGATAATCTTTATTTTCTGAAAGGGGTCTGTCAAAATCACTTCCGACAACTTCTTCAAGCATGATCAGCAAATTAGAATACGCTTTACGCGCTTTTTCCTGAGATGCAGAATCTTTAATTCCCATGATGTCATTAGATAGATCGCTTATATGAAGATAGATGGGGATCATTTTAAGATAAGTATCCGCAAGTTCCAACGAATAATATGCTGAAATTGAAGGATGCTTTTTTTTCTTATCCGAGATCTCTTTAATAAGTTTCTCGTACTTTATAAGATTCGCTTTATCATCTTTTGACGCTTCATTGAATCGTGATTTATCTTCTTTGCTGATTGCCATGACTTACCCGTTATTTTGAGTTGAGTTTTTCAGAGAGAATTTCCAGCATCTCCGGAACTGATTCCATTTGAACCTTTAATTCATATTCAAGAATGTCTGAAAGTGAAATAATATCATTGTTTTCCATTACGCTGATTATTTCATTCAGAACAGTATTAATCTCTTCGTTGATTACAGCAAGATTTTTACCGTTATGTTCAATCTCTTCAGGTTTTATTCCGAACACAGGCGGAATCTGGCAAGAAAGCCTGGAGAATCTAAAAAGAAAATCCACAAATTCCTGAAGAAGAACAGAGGCTGTTGAATCTTTTCCGGACTGAAATTGTGAAGAAATTTCTTCAAGAGAATCTATTTTGGATTTTGCCTCTTTACGGAGTTCTGTTAAAAATCCGATAATTGTTTCAGGTGAATCGATGCTCTTGATGATTACTTTACGCATATTGTCGCTTGACATTAGGTATCGCATTAGATTTTTAATTTCAGTAAAAACATTGATTTCCTGTTTAATTGTTTCAGCTGCATTATTTTCTTTAAGTGAAACGGATAGAAGTTTCAGTTTTTCAATGTAAGATTCGGCAGATTTTGAATTATAAATAACAGTTACCGGATCCATTTCGAGCAGATTTAATATACGGCTTAAAACATCAGAAAGCCACGCTGAACCGTCTGCAATATTGGCAAGTTGTTCTGCAGAATGCTTTTCTTTTGTATTAAGTGATGATAATATTTTATCGCAGTAAAAAGAAGCTTCATTAAGAGTGTCTACAATCAGATCAGATTTCGATTGAATAGTAAAATCAGCTTTTTTTACAGACTCAAGATCTAAGTCGCAATCAGCTTCGTAAGGTTTTCCGTCTGCGGTAGCAGAGCACATAATCAGACCTCTTGAGGAAGCCCACTTTTCAATAGAATCGCAGAGTTCAGAAAATTTCTTTTCATTATCTAGTTTGAAGTCGACACTGTTCCCATTTATTAAAATTTCCATAAACTCCAATCTTCAGGCATAAACCTGTTAGTTATTATTTGTCCGAACCGCCGGATTGCTGGTTCATCCAGTCTCTCTGGGATTTGGCGCCCGAAACTGATTTTTCCATTGTTGCAAATTTCTTTCTGAGTTTTTCTTCATAAGCTTTAAGGTGCATCTGAAGTCTTTCTATTCTTTCATCAGCGCCTTTGGCTGATTCTTTCTCGTATGCGATTTTTGTCTGAATGATGTTTTGTTTTTCAACCGGAGTAACGTACGGCTCAAGTACTCTTTCAATAGCGAAAGCAAGGCCGCCGTCTGTTCTGTTATCACCGTCGTTGTCTGTTCCGAAGAAATTTCGAATTCCTTCCGGATTCGAAATTATCACTTCTCTTAGTTTCGGTTCATTAATTTGAAGTTTCCCCTGCTTTATGGATTCCCATGATGACTTAATTTCTCCGGTATGAACACCTGTTTCGGGAAGAACTCGAATAGGCTTTTCAACCTTAGAAAGATATGCATTGGAAAGGGCAGTCTTCAGCTGGTTCAAAAGAGAAACAAAAGTCATGTCTGATGAGAAAATACCGGTTTCTCTTTTCATCTTGTCGTATTCACCGGCTTTTGTAATTGTTGCAGTTTTAGTCAAAGCGCTGTTCATATCAACGTATCGGTTGTAGTTATCAACGAACTTCTTTATTTTTTCTATGCTTTTGTCAATGTCGTTATCTATATTTAAAATAACCGTTTCTTCAGGACGAGCCGATTTCAAACTCAAAGTGATGCCTTTTATCAAATCAACTATGCCTTCGTTTCTGTCTCTTTCAACAGAGACTCCGTCAATTTTCATTTTTGAATTTTCGGCTTTTGAAATTACATTCTTAGGTTCAAGTATATCCTTGCCTTTCAAAGGTGTTACTATAACTGCGTTTGAAAAAATACTGGATCCGTCATTGCAGTAAAATACAATTTTATTTATTTTTTTCCCTTCAAGCTCGCTTCCTATAGGAATTTCCTGAATTTCTTTTGAATCCTTCTGGACAGTAAATAGTTTTTCCTTTCTTTCACCGTTTTCATCCCAGACGATACCTACACCTGATACATCGTCCTTGAAATCTTTCTTCTGCGGTTTTCTTTCGATTTCACGTTCGCGTGAAATATTATAACTGTTGAGTTCTATTCCTTTTATAACTATTTTTTCAGTAGGTCCGAACTCAATTTTGTAAGGAAGAGTTTCATCTTCTTTTTCCGGAGCATCCGGAGCCTTGTATTCGAAATTGAAATTAAGCGCAGTGTCTTTTTTGAGTTCCTTTTCGACCGGAAGCGCGAATTCCCGCCAGAGTAAACCCTTCATTTCTGCGGATTTTCCGTCTGGAGAGATATTCAATGTTCCATCTTCTTTATCTGCGAGTTTTCCGCCGTATTGATAGAAATTCTTGTTATCAAACGCAATAATAGTTTTTTCGCTGTCCGCATCGCGTTGGCCGGATACAAGTCCTATTTTTTTGAAAAGGTCTTTCGCCCCTGATATCAGAATTTCGCCTTTTTCGCCTGAAGTTTTTGATTCAAGGGAGAGAACGTATTTTGAACCGGTGGTATTCATTATCATTGAGGTCATATATTTATTCATCGATTCATCGATTCTATCACGAAGGTTTTCGATTGTTCCGCCTCTGAAACGGATATTTTCTTTTATTCCATTTACTTCTATAGAAAAATCAGCAGCCGGAAGTTTTTCATTTTTTTCAATATTATCCGAAATTATTTTGTGAAACCCTGCAAGGCGTTCTACAATAATGTGTTTTGTTCCCTTATCTGCCTGTTTTAAGGCAATGGCTTCGAGTATTGACGGATTAGATGAAATAGCCTTTTTGTCGTCATAGGAAGCTCTGAATCCGTAAAGATCTTTTGCAGACGCATGAAGTTCCTTCAGGATTGAACCCATCTGCTTAAGGGCTTCCTGTTTTTCTAAATATTCCTGTTTTTCGATCTGGAGCTTTTTTATAGGAGCCGATTCGACGTTGAGTAATTTATCAATTATATCATCAGTCTGAATTCCGGATGCTATACCGCCCATTGTTACAGGCATCTCAGTCCCCCTTTTTAGACATATTATGTCTTCTAACCAGATTATCGGAACTTTTTCAATTTCTATAAGCAAAATAATAAAAAAAATCAGTTTTTCAAGCTTATTTTGCCGATAAGATATCGTTTTCGGAATGACCAGAAAAAGTTAACGTGATTACGGAAATGTAAAATATCTCTTTATCGAGGATAATCGTAAAGCTCAAACTTGACAATTAGTTACAGCATCTATTATCTATAGTTATGAAAAACAATTATTTAGTGATTAAAGAATATCTGACTTCAAAAAGAACCGTTTCGGCATTAAACATTGCTGAAGCAACTGAAGTACCAATTCTTGTCGTAATTGAATTGGTTAAGCGGCTTAAAGATGAGGGATTTATACGTATCGGCGGTTCTGCTTGCTCATCTTCTTGTTCTTTATGTTCAGATAAATGCAATGATTCTGAAACTGTTATTTCCGGTGAAAGTATCATTATACCGCTTTTGGAAAGGAGAACTTCAGATGAGTATTGATTCGGCTGAAAAATTTATAATGCGTGCAATGAAAGACAGGATACTCCGCGACATGATAAATGAAGCGGAAGACGCAGAAGCTTTGTCATATGTTCTTAAGCTTCATTCCTTTGATTTTAATGAGTATGAGTTTGATGATGCTTATAGGGTAGTTCTTTTAAAATGTCCTAATGAGGAGGCTGCAAATGCCGTGAAAGAATTCAAGTTATGGTGGAACCTTTCTGCGGCTGTATGAGTGATTTAATTATTTTTAAAATTATTATTCTTCAGTAAATAAAAAAGCCGGGTTGCCCCGGCTTTTTTTGTATGGATGAACGGTGTATTAGTACATTCCGCCCATGCCTCCCATTCCGCCGCCTGCAGGCATTGCAGGAGCTTTGTTTTCTTCCGGTTTTTCAGTAATGAGAACTTCAGTTGTAGAAAGCATTCCGGCTACGGATGCTGCATTCTGAAGAGCAGTTCTTACTACTTTTGCAGGGTCGATGATTCCCGCGTCGATCATGTTTTCCCAAACAAGACTTGCCGCGTTGAAACCGATACCGGCTTTTTCTGTCTTTGCTTTTTCAACGATTACAGAACCTTCGAGACCTGCATTGGTCGCGATTCTGCGCATAGGGGCTTCAACTGCTTTCGCGATAATGAGAGCTCCGATTTTTTCGTCGCCTTCAAGTTTTGCTGAAGCGTCAGTAATTGCTTTGAAAGTGCTGAGAAGAGTAAGTCCGCCGCCCGGAACAATTCCTTCTTCAACCGCTGAACGGGTTGCAGAAAGAGCGTCTTCAACGCGTGCTTTCTTTTCTTTAAGTTCAACTTCTGTTGCTGCACCGACATTGATAACCGCAACTCCGCCTGCAAGTTTAGCAAGTCTTTCGTTAAGTTTTTCTTTGTCGTAATCTGAGGTTGAAGTTTCGATCTGTTTTTTGATCTGCTTGATTCTTTCCTGAACCTGTTTTGAATCGCCTTTACCTTCGATGACAGTTGTGTTTTCTTTTTCGATGATAACTTTTTTAGCCTGTCCGAGGTCTTCCATGGTTGCGCTTTCAAGCTTTCTTCCGACTTCTTCGCTGATGACCTGTCCGCCTGTAAGAATAGCGATATCTTCCATCATAGCTTTTCTTCTGTCTCCGAAACCAGGAGCTTTTACCGCTACGCAGCTGATAGTTTTTCTGAGGTTGTTAACAACCACAGTCGCAAGGGCTTCGCCTTCAACATCTTCCGCAATTATAAGAAGAGGTTTTCTCGCCTGAGCAACCTGCTCAAGAACAGGAAGAAGGTCTTTCATTGAGCTGATCTTCTTGTCATAAAGAAGAATGTAAGCGTCTTCAAGAGTTGCCGTCATGTTCTCGGCATCAGTTGCCATGTAAGGAGAGATGTATCCTCTGTCGAACTGCATACCTTCAACAACTTCAAGATGAGTTTCGATGGATTTAGCTTCTTCAACGGTGATTACGCCGTCTTTGCCGACTTTTTCCATTGCTTCGGAAATAAGTTCACCGATTTCCATGTCATTGTTTGCAGAAATCGCGGCTACCTGAGCTATTTCTTTTTTATCTTTGATGGAGCGTGAAGATTCTTTTATGCTTTTTACAGCGGCTTCAACTGCCTTGTCCAGACCGCGTTTAAGAGCAGTCGGATTAGCACCGGCTGTAACGTTCTTTAGGCACTCTTTGTAAATAGCAGCTGCAAGAACTGTTGCAGTTGTAGTTCCGTCTCCGGCTACATCATTGGTTTTGGTTGCAACTTCTTTAACCATCTGTGCGCCCATGTTTTCAAACGGGTCCTCAAGTTCGATTTCTTTAGCAACTGTAACACCGTCTTTTGTGATAGTAGGCGAACCGTATTTTTTATCGATAACTACATTTCTACCGCGAGGTCCGAGGGTAGTCTGAACTGCTTCTGCGAGCTGATCAACACCCTTAAGAATAGCCTGTCTGGCTTCTTCATTAAACTTTAATATCTTTGCACCCATTTTTTACCTCTTAAATTACGATAATACAGCGAGGATATCGCTTTCACGGACAATCAGGTAATCCTTTCCGTCGAATTTCACTTCGGTTCCGGCATATTTGCCGTAGAGAACTTTGTCTCCGGCTTTAACGTCAATAGAAACAAGTTTTCCATCCTCGTATTTGCCGTTTCCTACTGCGATAACTTTCCCCTGCTGAGGTTTTTCCTTTGCAGTGTCAGGAATGAAAAGAGAACCTTTTTTTACTACATCCTCTTCAAGAGTCTCGATGAGTACTCTGTCTCCAAGTGGTCTTATTCCCACAGTAATCCTCCTTTTATTTTTTGAATATTTTTGCTTTTTTTGTTAGCACTCAGCTAAATGAGTGCTAATACGGTCAATATAAGTAAAGATCGATACGGCGACAACTATTTTTTAATGATATAAAAGAAAAATGAGACTAATAATCAGGCTTCATTTACGGTGAAGCCTGATTGATTTCTATTTGGCAGAAGAATTAAATTCGATAAATTAGAGTTTATTAAGTCCTGAAATGATGGCTTTTGCTGCCGCCTGAATTATATTTGAATCGGTTCCGGCTGCAATTACTCCTTTGTTGCTGTTTTCATTTCTGATTCTGACAAAGCATATACCTGTTGCATCGGCGGATTGTCCCATTGTTTCTTCTTCATATTCCTGAAGTGTAAATGACGGAATTCCGTCTATGGAATTTACAGCCTCAACAAATGCCGAAATGGGTCCGTTTCCGGATGCCTTTGCCCGAAATTCTTTTCCGTTAATATTGAGAAGAACTTCTCCTTCTATATCTGACGGAGAAATCTCGGAAGGGCGGGGCCAATAATTGATCAGTTTTATTTTATCGCCTGTTTGAATATAAGTTTCATCAAACAGTTTCTTTATTTCTGAACCCTCGAGTTCACGCGACATTTTATCAGCATAGGCCTGAACCTGTTTAGCAAAGTCAATCTGCATCCATTTCGGCATTTTTATCTTATAATCATGCTGAAGCACGAATGCAATTCCGCCTTTTCCGCTCTGGCTGTTGATTCGGATAAATTTTTCAAACTTTCGTCCAAGAGCAGTCGGATCAACATGAAGATACGGTATTTTCCAACCGCCGAAAGCATTAGCTAGTTCTTCTTTTTGGACAAATCCCTTTTTTATCGCATCCTGATGAGATCCTGAAAATGCCGTAAAGACAAGTTCTCCGCAGTAGGGGTGTCTCGGATGAACGGGCATTGAAGTTATTCTTTCAACAGTGTCAACAATTTCAGGCATATCTGAAAAATTTAAGCCTGTTTTGACGCCGAGATATTCAAGATTGAGAGCCATCGTAATAAGATCAAGGTTTCCTGTTCGTTCTCCATGACCGAGAAGTGTTCCTTCAACTCTTTGAGCACCTGCCATCAATGCCATGGTTGTTGCGGCAACAGCACACCCCATGTCATTATGCGCGTGAAGAGAAATAATTGATTTTTCAGGATACTTGTTTTTCTTCATGAAAATTTCTATCATGTCGGCATATTCGTTCGGCAGTCTTCTTTCAACTGTCATTGGAAGATTAAGAATCACTTTTTCTGACGGTTTAGGATTCCATGTTTCAATGACCTTGGTGCAAAGTTCAACCGCGAAATCAAGGTCTGTATCGGTAAATTCTTCCGGAGAAAATTCAAGACCGACTTCGGAATCTTTAAGAAATTCGTCAGACTCGTTTTTGATCTGTTTAACAGCAGCAAGGGCTGTTTCAATTACATCAGTTTTTTTAAGACCGAAAACATATTGTGTATGAAGATCGCTGGTTGCGATATACACATGAACTACACACTTTCTTACTCCTTTAAGAGCTTCAATTGTACGAGTTATTAAATGCGAACGTGATTGTACTAATACGGATATGACAACATCATCCGGAATTATATTTTCTTCAATTAATTTTCTGCAGAAGTTGAAATCATCTTCTGATGCAGAAGGAAAACCGATTTCGATCTCTTTGAATCCTATGGAGCATAGAAGTTTGAAATATTCCAGTTTTTGCTCAGGAGTCATCGGATTTGGAAGAGCCTGATTGCCGTCACGGAGGTCTACCGCGCACCATGCCGGAGATTTAGTGATTTGTGCTGAAGGCCATGAACGGTTATTGTTTTCAATGGGCTTCATTTTCGCATAATTGTTTGTGCTCATTTTTCCTCCTGTGAAACTGCTAAAACAAAAAAGGCCGACTCTTTCAGAGACGGCCCGCATTTGCAAAAAATTTTAATTATTCAAGGCAACACGAAACCGCTCTGCGATGTAGAGTTGTTACGAAGTCGTCCGAATAGATTTATTCCTATGCTCATATTGTCACTAAAAAGGGATAGTTATACATGTCAAGAATTTTAACATAAAGAAAGCAGTCATTTTTGATTATCGAGAAATGAATTTTGAAGAAAAATATTTAAAACATTGTTGGATCATGAAAATAAGATGTATTAGCTATGAATTCTTAATAATCTTGACAAAATATCAGATTAATTCTGAAGTTTTTTAAATTGATTTATAAGGAGATTTTTAATGTTCCCTGTAATTTTTCAGTACAAGGCGTTAACCATAACAACATTCGGGGTATTGCTCGGACTTGCATTCTATCTTGCTTTTCTTCTTCTTGAAAGAGAAATGAAATTAAGAGGAAAGAATCATGAAATGGCTTCGACCATTCTGATAGTCGCAATACCGAGTGCTATTATCGGCGCCAAGCTTTTTCATATTGTTGACAATCTTGAGCAGTTTTTTGCATCACCTAAAGATATGATACTTTCCGGTGACGGTCTTTCCGTATACGGCGGAATTATCGTAGCATTTGCAGCATGTTATTTTGTGGTGAAAAAATACAAAGAATCATATCTTGAAATAGCAGATATGGTTGCTCCGGCTGTAGCACTTGGATATGCTGTTGGAAGAATAGGATGTCATGTTTCAGGCGACGGATGCTTCGGAGTAGCTACTGATTCCATTTTTGCTACAAGTTATCCTAACGGCATCGTTCCAACTTCAACAGGTGTGTATCCAACACCGCTTTTTGAATCATTTTTTTCATTTCTTGTTTGTGCTTTTCTTCTTAATTTGAGAAAACGCGATCTTCCGAAGGGTACTTTGATTTTTACCTATATGCTTTTAAATGCCGTTGCTCGTTTTGGCGTGGAATTTATAAGAGTTAATCCAAAAGTGGCATTCTCGCTCACTCAGGCACAGATTATTGCTATCGTGATTTTCGTATGCGGTATTGCTGGTTTAGTTTATAACTTCAGGAAAAAGCAGACAGCATAATATGTAATTAGGCATTGATTGATTTATACAATAACGCCGGAAAGATCCGGCGTTATTTTTTTATTTTAAAATATTCGAAGAGATGAACCGAACAGCTTCATCATGCGATGTTTTAGAAAGGTCAATTTCAATGTAAGAAATTCCGCGTCTTTTCATCCCTCTAAACCATGTCATTTGTCTTTTTGCTAAACGGAATATATCGGTTAACAGATTGTTGAAGAAAGTAGGGTAATCAATTTCTCCTGATAAGTACTCCGCCATCCTTTTGTATTCCATGCCGAATGATTTCATTTTATTTAAATCAAGTCCGTTTTGTAATAGCTTTTTACCTTCTTCTACCATTCCATTATCGATACGTGTTTTCAAACGGTTTTCGATTCTTGTTTTGATTTCATCACGAGGAAAGTATACTAAAAAGTTTAGAGGATTTTTTACAAAAATATTTTGATTACTTCCGACTTTGCCGCCGTTTTCAGCTATTTCGAGTGAACGTATTATTCTTTTTTTAGAAGATAAATCTGTTTTGCTGTAAATTTCCGGATAATCTGACAGCTTTTGTATGAGATTCTCTTTCGTCAACATGTCCATTTTATTTCTATAATCAATGTCCTCAGGTATATCCGAAAGACTAAACCCTTTGAGCAGCGCTTCAATATATAAACCCGTACCGCCGCAAATCACCGGGAGTTTATTATGAGATAAGATTTTTGCAAAAGATTTTTCAAAGCCTGTCATATAGTCATAAAGAGAGAATTTATCATTTGGTGAAACGACATCTATCATGTGATAATTGATATTATGTAAATTATAATCGTCCAGATCTTTTCCGGTGCCGATGTCCATGCTTCTGAATACCTGGCGTGAATCAGCAGATATAATTTCACCATTGTTCAATAATGCGGTTTTGACTGCTATTGAGGTTTTTCCGCAGGCAGTCGGCCCCATTATGAAAACGGAATCAAACATGTTTTAATGCCTCAATAGGAAGCATTTCAGATGCTTTTTTTGCGGGATAAAAACCGAAGAAAATTCCAACTGCTGCCGAAAAGAAATATGATATTATTATTGAAAAAACTGAAAGAATAAACGGCCATTTTAGAATATAAACTATTATAGCGTAAGAAATTAGTCCTACGACAATTCCGATGCTTCCTCCAATTACGCTAAGAACGACCGATTCGGATAGAAACTGCAACAAAATATCGCGCTTCTTTGCTCCTATGGCCATTCTCAAGCCGACTTCACGGATTCTTTCATTTACGGAAGCAAGCATGATGTTCATAATTCCGACGCCGCCTACAAAAAGAGCTATCGATGCTACAGCAACCATAAGCCATTTTAAGGCACTCATTACATAATTCGCTATTTCCAATTTATCTTGGGATGTAGAAACTCTGAAGAGTTGGGTATGATCATTTCCGGGAAGAATGTGGAATTTTGATCTAAAATATTTCAAAATATTGTTTTTTAACAAATCTACATGAATGCTTTCTTCGGTAGATGCATATATCTGCTCAATAAGAATTTTTTGATTTTTAATTGAGCTGATACGGTTGTAAGGAATTGCGATAAAATTATCAAAGTCTTTTCCGCCGATTGAAGTACCGGAACTTTCGGAAACTCCGATAACTTTGAAAGGGACATTATTTATAGTAATTTCCATTCCTAAAGGATTTAATTTATCAAAGAGTGCTTCTTTGACAGTATTCCCTATAATAGCAACTCTTGAAGCAGATAATATCTCCGTATTTGAAAAAAGACGTCCGCTTGAAAGTTTCATTTCTTTGATAAAAAAATAATCATTGGTTGTGGCTTGAAGCCTGCTCATGTTCAATTTATAATAAATGCTTTTTACGTCATAAATATTTTGTTCATAAAGCGGAGTAATATATTTAATATTGGGATTCTGTTGCTTAAGGTTGATCAAATCTGTTTCAGTGGCCCACTGTTTATCACCCTGATAAAATCTGACGGCATTTTTACCGTACGAAAAAAGTTTTCCTTTTACAACTTCTGCGGCACTGGCGCTTAGACCGGATATTGAAATAACTGAAGAAACACCGATGATAATGCCAAGTGTAGTTAAAGCTGAGCGGATTTTGTTTTTACGGAGATCAATATATGCAGACCGGAGAAGATCAAATTTATTAACCAAAATTTCCTCAACTTTTACTTGATTATTCTTCTGCATCAGCAGAATCATGTTATGTGACATTTTTTAACAAAATTTATCAAGAATTAAATGGCAAACTATGAAAACTTTTTTTTATGTATTTTTAATATTTCTTCTATTTTCCTGTTCAGGTGTTCCTGAAGGATTCAAGAAATATGACTCTGAACATTTCAGTATAAGCTACCCTGAAGCCTGGGAGAGTTCAGCAGGTAAGGGGGAAACATTAGCTTTATTTTCACAAAAGAGTGAGGATATTCAGAAAATAAATCCTTCAATAACCGTGAGCAGCGGAAAGAATGATGATGACGATGAAATTATTGAAAGAACTTCGTCAATTCTCAAGGAAAGTATACCTGATTATCAGGAAATTTTTCTTGATAAAGGAAATCCTTCTAGAATTGTCTTTAAAGGAAATCTTAATAATTTCAGCTATATCTGGGATATCTCAATTTTTAAAGGCCAAACCGATTATTTTATAACTGGACTATGTGAAGAAAAAGATTACACCAAAATGAAAAGCATTTTTGAGTTATCAGTTAAATCTTTCAAAGTGTCAAAATAATTACTCGTTAATACGTTTCATAATATTTTTTGCAGAATCATCTTCAGGCTTTAAGCGCAAAGCTGTTTCTGCATATTCTTTTGCCTTTTCAGGATTTTTATGTCTAAGATAAAGCTTAGAAAGAATGACATACGCACTCTGATATTCGGGATCTGATTCAATACACCTTAATAGATGTTCTTTTGATTTTTTATCATCCGGATTTTCTGTTTCATAAAAGAAACGGCCGAGATAAAAATTTACATCCGCATTCGCCGGATCTATCTCCAGAGCCTTCAAGCCTAAATTGACTGCTTCTTTTGTAAGCTTGCTTTTCATCTTTTCACTGCTTTTTGATGCTGAAATTCCGGTATAAACTGACTCATAAACCATTTTATATCTTGTAAAAACCATACCTCTGAGCAGATCGAACTTGTCCTGCTTATCATAAATATTTGAGAAATATTTATATGCTTCATCATATTCTCTTAGGGCGTATTCGCTTATATTTTTTTCTAAGTATATTTCTCCCAAAGCTATATGCGGTTCAGGATATGTTTTGCTTTTTTGAACTGATTTTTCATACATTGCAATCGCATTCCCCAAGTCGCCGATTGAAATATAGTAATCGCCTTTTCCTTTGAAGTATTTAGCCTCTGTCAGATTACTTTCTGCTGTTATTGAACATACCCGCATATCAGGACTGGTTCGTCTGAAGTTACCGTAACCGATTAAAAGCCATCCGAAATTTTTAGTTTTTGAAATGACCTCAACTGAAAGCTTTGCGACTATAAGATTTTTATCATCGATTATATATAAGGTATCTCCGGGTAAAATTCCTATCTTGTCAAAAAGTCTTACTGATATTTTTGTTTTTCTTTGAGCTGATTGAAGAATTTCGTTTGAGGATATTTCTCTAGTTCCAAGCTGAAGAACTTTTCCTTTGACTGATGCTTCAACTCCTGGGTAGCTGTTATACGTATAAAAAATTCTTATCTTATTTTCGGTTTTTTTGAGTTCAGCACCGATCAAAAGAAAAGGAACAAATATCAATAAAACAAAATGCTTCATCTTCGTATTATCCTCATCGGATTAAGTGCTGTAACATAATTTTTTCTGATTTCAAAATGGAGATGCGGACCTGTAACAGTTCCGGTTGCACCTGATAGGGCGATTGTTTCACCGCGTTCCACAGAATCTCCCATGTTTTTTTGCATAGAATCTAGATGTGCATATACCGTTATCATTTTGTCTGCATGCTCTATCACAATCATATTTCCGTATCCGTCTTTTGATCCCGAAAAAATTACTTTTCCGTCAGCAGAACTTTTTATTGGAGTACCTATGGGGCATCCTATGTCAACTCCATTGTGGAATTCCTTTTTTCCGTTAAAAGGATTTCTCCGTATTCCGAAGGAGGATGTTATTTTTCCTGTTGCCGGCATTAAGAAAGAGTATTGCTTGATTACTGCTTTGTAAGATTCTTTATATTCATCTTTATGTATAGTTTTATTGCTTTTTGCGTTGAGAATTTTTTCATCATATGAACGTTTATTTTTATCAGATTTAGTGTATAATGATTGTGATAATTCCTCCTTTACAGAAGGGAGGAAGATGCATTGTCCGGCTTTAATCCTGTTTGAGTCAATTTTGTTTGAATTGAGGATGTCTTTTTTGCTTATATTGTATTTTTTAGCAATTTTAGAAATATTGTCTCCGGATCTGACCTTGTATTCAATTCCGTCCTGTGTGGGAATTAAGATATCTGAACCTTTTTTGATAAGATGAGTGTTTTTTATTCCATTATATCTTGCGATATGTGAAATATCAGAATTATATTTTTCTGCAATTGAAATAAGATTTTCATTTTTTCTGATAGTATGTTTTACGAGATGCCATCGTATATTATTCTTTTTAAGTTCTTTGAGATACTCGTTTCCGGTTTTATCGGAGAATTTATTATCATTTACAGAAATTGATTTTTTATTTCCATCATTTGCATTAATAGATTCACTAATTATAAAAGTATCATCATGAATGATATAACCTTCTGAAGGAGAATTATCTGAATTCATGCTTAGCGAATCAACTATTATAGAATTTTTTAGGATATCAATTTCATTGTCTGTTATGGTTTCACTTTTTTTTGATGAAAAAAAAGCGAAAGCGCTTATGCTGCAAAGCAGGGTTGAAACAATTAATACTGCTTTTTTCATAATGCCCTCCGGATAATATTCCACATTATTAGAGTCGGCATTTAGCTTAATATGCTTGATATACTGATTGAAGGAGAATAAAAAACCCTGATTTACTCAGGGTTTTTTTCGCGTCTGAGAGGATTCGAACCTCTGACCCTTTGATTCGTAGTCAAATACTCTATCCAGCTGAGCTACAGACGCTTATATGTTAAGCTTTTCAGCCTTAACGCTTAAGAAAGGGATCTTGAAACTGCCGAAGCGGTAAGTTCTGTATATCAGATAAACCGAAAAGGCAAAATAAGAAACAATTCCAACAATATGAAAAAGTGTTATTATAAATAGAAAAATACTGAATCCGCTTGCAACAACTATCCTGAAAAGAAAAAGAGCAGTTAATGCCAGTGAAACAACCGCTGAAAGGTAAAATCCCTCTCTTGAATTTTTCTGACAGTTCTCAGATTCTGTTTTCAAATAGAGAGGAAATATCCAGCCTATAAAAGGAAAATAAGCAAAAGCCGAAAGTATTCTTGTCCAATCAAGAGAGCGAACATAATCTATAGCCGGCTTAAGTTTAATTTTTAGGCTGTTAATTTTCTCTTTGATTCTATTCATATCACTTATTCGGAGAGAGAGGGATTCGAACCCTCGGTACCGAAACGGTACCACGATTTAGCAAACCGTTCCCTTCGGCCTCTCGGGCATCTCTCCTTATATAGATCTTCGGATGGTGAGGGATTCGAACCCCCGGAGCTATTAACTCAACGGTTTTCAAGACCGCCTCCATCGACCACTCGGACAACCATCCGTGAACGAATCTATCGAAGGGTCGTTTCTTGTCAATTAAATTTCTGGTTAAAAGCGAAAAAGATATAATTTAATTGACTGATTAAATGAAAAGATTATCCTTTATAGATGTTTTTTTCTTAGCATGAAATCATAACGAATCAGAGTTTATTATGAGAAATTCATAGATAGAAAAGGATTTTTTCCTGATAGACTGAAGTTTATGTAGTGGAGATAATTGGCAATGAGGAAAACAATTGTTATTTTTACCTCAGAGAAAGTAGACAAACTTGTTAAGAAAAACTACACATTTTCTCTTAGAATAAAATCAAACTTTGACAGTCCATTAATTCAAAACAAGTATAGAGTAAAGTATATCAAAATCACTGATTTGTCATGGAGAACTATGCGTGACACAGACATTTTTGTTTTTTATAAAGCACAATTCTTTTTAAAAAGTATTGTAAATTTGATCAGTGTTATTAAGAAGCTCGGGAAAACAGTTTTATTTGATATGGATGACTATTATTTAGATCTTCCGGATTATTCATCAAGCAGGCATCTTAATGAGGGATGCCGTCGTGTAAATATGGTTGATAATATCGAACGTTCCGATCTGGTTGTTGTTTCAACTTCATATCTCAGAAACCAATTTCTAAAATATAACAAAAATACATTTATATGCGAGAACACTATTTATACGGATGATTTTAAGAAACCAATCAAGAATTCTTCGGTAATAAATATTTTAATCACGTCTGGCGATAATCTAAAATTGAATTCATTTAAGGATGATTTTTTACTTTGCCTAAAAAATATAAAGAAAAAATTCGGAGATAATGTGGTCTTGTATTTTCTTGGGAAGTTCTCAAATGTTGAAAATATCTCTCAGATAGCTGATCATGTCATCGATAAGTTGTCTCCATCACGTTATCTTGAGTTTATAAGAGAGAAAGATTTTCATATAGGGCTTGTTCCTTTGGGCGCAGAGGAGGATCCTGATACCCTAGTTTCTCACTCATCTAAATCTAATATTAAATTTCTAGAATTTGCTGCAAATGGAATCGCGGGGGTGTATTCTGATATCGAACCGTATAAAATGATTGAAACTGGATATAATGGTATCCTGGTTAAAAACAATCTTGATGATTGGTATTATGCGGTAGAAAAGATTATTTGCGACTATGATTTAAGAGAAAGAATAGTACAAAATTCACAGAAAGTTGTTAAAGAGAAATATTCGAAGGAAATTTCTCAAAATAAATGGTTAAAGTTGCTTGATAATCTATCTTTGGCTATTCAAGATGATAAGAACATTAGTTTCAACATTATTGATTTTATCAAACTTCAATACTGTAAACTTGATTATCATATTAATCTTTTTCATCAAAAGTTTCTTTTTATCAGAATGCTTATTCGTAGTCGAGAATATCGGGAAATTGGGATTAGAATTCTAAATATTTTCAGGGCATTTTTCAAATGATCCCGTGAATAATGTCATATAAGTAACTTAGTGAAAAGTACATTTGTTTGATAAAACGGGTTTATATTTCCCGTGATGATGATATTTCATTAAACTGTAATAATACTGTGAATCTAATACAGTTTTGTCGCAGGGTGAAATTAGTAAAATACAATTCATGCGCGTATTTGCCTTTTTGTGTTTCCGGGTAAATGTTCAAATAAATTCTTAAAATATTTAATCCAACAAGCAGAGCTCAGGCTGGGTTCTACTCATGAGGGCATTTGTCGGAAAAGATTGATTGATCGGTTTTTTCTGAAAGTCTATAGATTTATTTCAATTTTATGATTATTGCTTAATTTGTCAGGATTGAGCAAAATATATGTTGAAAATATTATTGACAAAAATCATCAGTTTTAATCTTTTGAATAATAATTTGAGATTCGATGGAGAAAGAAAGTGGCTGTACCTAAGAGGCGTAAATCAAAGTCCAAATCAAGTATGAGATGGGCTCATGAAGCGATAGATGTTCCAAATTTGAGACCGTGTCCGAATTGCGGAGCTTATGGGCTTCCTCATAGAGTTTGTCCTTCCTGCATGCAGTATAAAGGTAAGCAGGTCAGGCTTAAAAAAGCTGTCGTAACTGAAGCTTAATGAAGCGCCCTAGGGCGCTTTTTTATTTGTAAAATAATATGTTCAAAATTCTTTCTGATAAACGAGATAAATCCAGAGAAAAAATTTTATCTGATTTTCAACAGAAAATCGGCTATTTTTTTAAAGATGAGGATTTTCTTGATTCCGCATTGATTCACCGCTCATATGTAAATGAGACAAAGCTTCATATCCATGATAATGAACGTCTCGAGTTTCTGGGAGACTCTGTTCTTGCATTGGTCGTTAATGAATATATCTTTAAAAAATTTCCATTATACCATGAAGGAGAATTGGCTAAAATAAAAGCCAAGGTCGTATCCGAAGATGTTCTTGCAAAAGTAGCTAGAAACATAGGAATCGGAGATTATCTTCTAATGGGAAGGGGTGAAGATCTTTCCGGCGGCCGTTTGCGTGATTCGATTTTATCTGATGCTGTTGAGGCTGTAATTGGAGCTATTTATCTGGATTCAGGTCTCAAATCTTCAAGAGACTTCATACTTTCTAATATTAAGCCCTATATAAGAGATGTTCAGAAGATCCCGAGCAGTATAGATCCCAAGAGTTCAATTCAGGAATTTGTTCAGAAAAAATATAAGGAAAAACCTGAATACAGATTAATGAGCGAAAGCGGTCCTGATCATTGTAAAAATTTTGAGGTTGCCTTGCTGATAAACGGAAAAGAGATTGTACGTTCTTCTGGAAGCAGTATTAGAAGAGCAGAGGCTTCTGCCGCGGAAAAGGCTCTTGAAATGAAGAGAAAAGGTACTTTGGAGTTGTAATTTGCCGAAAAAGAAAATACGCATCCGTGTCGGCGGAATCATTATAAAAAACGCAAAAGTTCTTCTTGTAGAACACACAAAAGAAGGAGAATCGTATTTTCTTACTCCAGGCGGCGGGGTGGATTTTTGTGAAGATGCAAAAACTGCTCTTAAGCGTGAATTTTTGGAAGAATTATCAATAGAGGTAGTCCCCAAAGATATAGTTTACGTTTCTGAATCAATATCGCCAGATTCGTCACGGCATATATTCAATATAATTTTTTTATGTACTTATAAATCGGGTAAGATTAAACTCGGTTCTGACAAAAGATTGTCAGGATATAAGTATTTTGGGGTAGAAGAATTGGATACCGTTACGATTTTCCCTGATACACTGAAAAAAAGAATCAAAGAAATAATGCATTCTGAATCTGCAGATAAAATTTATCATGGAAACAGCTGGAAAAAGTAATGGATTTTTCTTATTCTTCAGAAGATTTTGATAATTATAAACTGATAACCCTATACGGAAACCTTTCACTTTCTGTGTGCAGTGATTTTGAGCGTTTTCTCAGAGAAAACCTTAAAAAACAAAACATTGTAATTGATATGAAAGACATTCGTGTTGTTACAACATCCGGAATGAATATATTTGTTACGGCCGGAATTGATGCTAAAAACATCGGGAAACGTGTTATAATAATGCGTCCGGGCAGTGATCTTCGAGAAATGATTGAGCGGATGCATAATTATGAATACTTCATCATTGTTGATTCAATTGAAGAAGCAAAAATGAAAATAAAGTACTATACGTAATATGGTAATTATAAAGACGCCGTTAGAAAAAGCGGATATATTTTTTGCCGCTTTCAATGTTTGTTCCGAGAACGCCCTCTGTGTCAAAAAAATCTTTAATGCTGTTATTCGAGAAAACGGAAGAATCTCCCTGTTTAATAATTTTTCCTTCATTCATAATTGCAATGCTGTCAGCAGTACAAATTGAGAAATTCGGATCATTATTTGCCATAATTATTATATTTGATTTTTTGGAATATTTTATAAGTTCTCTGTTTAGAATTTTAAGAGATAACGGATCCAAAAAAGCTTCAGGAGCATCGAGAAGAAGTATTTTTTTTGATTGTGAAATCTTGGCTGCTGTAAAAAGAAGACTTTTAGCAGAATGGGGAATGTTTGAAATATTTTCACTTATGTATTCTTTTAATCCGAAATTTGAGGATAATTCGGCAATGAGACTTTTATCTTCTTCGTTAAAGAAAGTAAGTTTGCCTTTTATTTTCCTGCGTGATAAGTATAAAAATTCTTTTACCGTAAGAGATTCATCTTTTGAAGGAATGGTTTCGTTTGAGCTTATATGATTTTTTAGTTCATTGGTAATACATGAATTTTTAAAGAAGAAATCCCCGCCCAGAATTTTTATAGAACCGGACAGTGAAGATATAAAAACTGATTTACCGGATGATGATTTGCCGCAAATAGAAAAAATTTCGCCTTCTGAAATACGTAAATTTATTTCACCAAGAATAAAATTCCCGATTTTAGTTTTAAAACCGCATATTTCAAACATTACTGTGAAACTGTGTCCGGAGATTTAACCGGTTCATTTATCAATTTGTCTTCGTTTATTATTTCCTGCATTATAGGTCTAAGATTTTTATTATCAAGAGCCATGGATTTTATAGCGGTATCATTTTTTATTTCAGAAAGAGTTTGTTTACATTTATCCCTTTGGTTGTCCTTAAGGTATGCCAATGCCAGAAGAAGTTTGTTTTCGTTGGATAAAGAAACGGACTCCAGAAAATGAATTGTTTTTTTGAAATTCAAAGTTTCGAAATAAGCTTTTCCGGCGTTTAGTTTCATCTGTCCATCCATCATTTTTTCCGGAATAGCTGAAATGATTCTTGTGAACTGAGAATATGATTTCTGAGAAAAATGATAATTTGCACTGATAACAAAAGCCTTGTAAAACTTGTCAGGAATTTCGTTTGATGTTGATACTGCGTTGAAGAGTTTATCGAAATAAGCAATGTATTCTGTTTTATTCTGTTTGTAATAAATTGTTCCGATTTGGAAAAGAACCTGAGGGGAATTCGGCAAAAGTTTATCGATAGATTTCAAAGTTGAAACAGCCTTATCATAATCAGAATTGCTGATATAGATTACAGACATTATAAAAAGGGGATCTGTTTCGCTTTTCCTGAGATTTGATGCTTTAACTGCATCTTCAAGAGCTTCATCATAATTTTTAACATTATATCTGCATGTGGCGCGTTTAAGAAATAGGGTATATTCAGTGTCGCTTGTAGTGATGCCGTAGATTATACAGTTCGAATAATATTTCTCGGCACTGGCGAATGAATTTTGGCTGAAATATATATCGGCTAGTATTCTATTTGCGCCATAATAAAAAGGAAGTTTTTCTGCGACAATCGAAAGTTCTCTTGCTGCTCCGTTTTTGTCGTTGAGATCGAAAAGAATCATTCCAATCTGATAATGTGGTGCTAAAAAAGCAGAATCTTGCGCTGCTGCTTTTTTGAACGATTCAATTGCTTCATTTTTCTTTCCGCTTTCTTTGAGTGATACACCTTCTTTATAAAAATTCTGTGCGTTTTGATTATCCGTCCATAAAAGTTTATCAATGAGAGTATCTATTTTTTTTACTGACTCATGATTATTCATATTCTTGTAGAAAGTTTTATAGGCAATAACTATATCTTTAGGTTCTCCTCTCTGTTCAACCATTAAGTTATAGTTCCAATACGCAAAATTTTTAAACCGTTTATCTGTATTTCCTTCAATTGCAAGTCTATAATATTCTTCAGCTTCTTTGAAGTTACCTAAATTTTTTTCAATTTCACCAAGAAAGAAATAGGAATTTCCGTCTTTAGGATTCTGCTCTACTGCGGCAAGAAATTCTTCTTTAGCTTTATCGTAATTTTTTTTTGTGTAATATGATCGGCCTGCAGAATATCCGGCATTAAGAACTGCCGGTATCAAGAATGCTGTCAAAAGTAATAATTTTGTTTTCATGGCGGAAAAATCAACCTCTAATGGTTCTTTGTCAAGATTAAATTGTATGCTTTTAGAAAAAGAAATCGTTGTAATTATATTTTAAATCCCAGAATTGATTTCATTCTCCCGTATTATTATTGCTGAAAACTTCTCAATCTGAACTTCAGACGATTTCCATTCATTTTGAGATAGTCCGGCTTTCATACAGGTGTGTGATAAAAATTCCTCTTTGGACATGCTGTTTTCTGTAGCTACTTGCGGAAGAAGGAGTCCTCTTTTCATCCCTTTTGTAATTATAAGACCGTCTTCTCCGATTATAATTTCATCCATTGAATTGATTTTTTCTATCGGCGACAGAATTGATACTTCAAAATCAATATGCTGATATTCTTCTGCAGAAACAGGATTAAAACGAGGATCCCGGAATGCAGCGGAGAGAGCAAGATCGTATATAGCTTCGCGTATGGGCATAAAACCCTCGATATATCCGATACATCCGCGGAGTTTACCGTTTTTGTGAATAGTCACAAAAATTCCGCTTTTCTTGTCAAAAAAAGAATCTGTAAGATCGGGAGTGAATGAAGTTTGTTTGAAAAGTTCCGTCTCAACAGCTTTGCGTGCCGCAAGTATTATATTTTTTTTGTTTTCAAAACTTATTGATAAATTCATATATCCTCATTCGGATGATACGGAATATCCGCCATCTTTTGACTTTAATTCTATTATATATTATATTAATTGTCAACAAAGGAGAATGCATGAAATACTTATTTGGTCCGGTTAATTCAAGAAGACTCGGAATCTCTCTGGGTATAGATTTACTTCCATACAAAACATGTTCTCTCGACTGTATTTATTGCGAATGCGGATCTACGACTCTTCTTACAACTGAAAGACGTGAATATGTCAATACGGTAGATGTTATTAATGAATTAAATGAATATTTATCAAGTAAACCAAATCTGGATTATATAACGTTTTCGGGATCAGGTGAACCGACACTTCACAGCGGAATAGGAAAAATAATATCATTTTTGAAGAGTTATTATCCGGAATACAGAATATGTGTTTTAACAAACAGTACACTTTTGCACTTGAAAGAAGTAAGAGATGAAATTATTTCTGCAGATGTTATTGTTCCGTCTCTTGATGCCATGACAGACGATTCTTTACATAAAATTCTGAGGCCTCATGATTCTGTAACTGTCGATAATATTTTGAGAGGAATCACTTCTCTTAGCCGTGAATTTCCGGGAAAAATTATTATCGAGTATTTTGTAATTCCGGGGATTAATGATTCGGATGAAGAAATAGATCTTCTGAAAAATTACCTCTTAACTATTGATTCTGCAGTTGTTCAGCTCAATTATCTGTCAAGACCTGGAGCTGAAAAAAATGTCCCTAAAGCTTCTTATGATCAGTTAAAATATATTTCCGGCAGATTATCGCCCGTTAATGTTCAAATAATAGATACTGCACTTGATAATTCAAATGATAAGGAAATTGAGAAAGCTGTTTTGGATAAAATAAGCACATATACTACTACTGAGGATTTGTCTCTGTCCTTTGGTTTGAGACAATCAGATATGATTAAGATATTAAAAAGACTGGAAGACTCAGGACTTATTGAAAGTTTTAATTCGGGCAGATGGAGGCGGAAGGCCTGATACTTAAGTAGTTAAAAAATACTGAATAAATCATTATTGAAGGGACTTGTTTTGCCGATAAACTAATGGTGAACATCATTGTAAGGATAAAAAAAGATGAAACAGCTTTCAAAAGTTATTCAAATTGATAAAGACAAATGCGTTAACTGTCATTCGTGCATTTCTGCGTGCCCTGTAAAATTCTGCAATGACGGTTCAGGAGATTATGTCACTATAAATGAAAACATGTGCGTGGGATGCGGCCATTGTCTTGATGCCTGCACTCATGAGGCGCGAAATGGAGTCGATGATATTGATTCATTTCTTTCAGATGTGCGAAGCGGTGTTGAAATGGTTGCAATCGTTGCTCCGGCAGCGGCTGCCAATTTTCCAGGCAAATATCTCAAACTGAACACCTGGCTTAAATCTCTCGGCATAAAAGCTGTTTTCGATGTAAGTTTCGGAGCCGAACTTACCGTAAAATCATATCTTGATCATGTGAAAAAAAATAAGCCGAAAACAGTAATTGCGCAGCCGTGCCCTGCAATTGTTACTTTTATTGAATTGTATCAGCCCGAACTTATTGAACATCTAGCGCCGGCAGATTCTCCGATGCTTCATACTGTAAAAATGATCAAGACTTTCTATAAGAAATATGCTGATGCAAAAATTGCCGTGATTTCGCCTTGTTATGCTAAGAAACGTGAATTTGATGAAATAGGGCTTTCTGATCAGACTTACAATGTTACTTATAAATCAATTGATAATTTTATGCGTGTTAACGGCGTAAATCTCTCTGCTTTTCTTGAAACAGATTTTGATAATCCGCCTGCAGAAAGAGGAGTTCTATTTTCATCACCCGGCGGTTTACTTGCAACTGCAGAAAGAGATATGCCTGGAATTTCTTCCGTTACAAGAAAAATTGAAGGTGTGCATACAATTTATCCTTATTTAAAAGGATTTTATGAGTCGATTTCTTCCGGTACAAATCCTCTTCTGGTTGACTGTCTCAATTGTGAAATGGGATGCAACGGCGGACCTGGCACCTTAAACCATGGAGCGCATGTAGATAAAATCGAAAGTCTAGTAAGAAACAGAAATATAAAGATGCAGAAAAAATATGATAAGGGGAAAATTGAAAAAACATCAAAAAATGTTGATAAGGTTCTATCAAAATACTGGAAAAAATCGCTGTATGTAAGAAAATATGATAATCTTTCAGAAAATAACACCATTTCAATTCCTAACGATTTTGAGCTTTCTAAAATATGGGAAGCTCTTAAGAAGCAGGGCGATAAGGATATCCTGAACTGTTCATCATGCGGTTATGGAACTTGTCTTGATATGGCTGTTGCGATTCATAATGGATTAAACAAGCCAGAAAACTGTCATTTTTATAAACAGGCAATGCTTGAAGTCGAGCATCAAAAAGCGCAGGAAGGGCAGTCGTCAGCGCTCAAAGCTCTGCGTCAAATAGATGAAAGCCAGAAAAAACTAAAGATGGAGTACCAGAAAAAAAGCCACCTTGCTCAGGCTATTTCTGCGACAACATCAGAGCTTGAAGTTAACAATGAATCGATAGCGGATATGGCGATGAAGCTTTTAGCTCTTTCAAATGATCAAAAAGATGCGCTGACAAAACTTATACAGGAAGTCCGGCAGGCTAATGAATTTTCTGTTCAGCTTAAGCCGATTGTAAATTCAATTATCGAAATTGCGGAACAGACGGATATGCTTGCGCTTAATGCAGCGATTGAGGCTGCACGTGCAGGAGATGTCGGACGCGGATTTGCCGTTGTCTCAGAAGAAGTAAAAAAACTTGCGGAAACCACACAGAAAGAAGTTAAAAAAATTGAACCATTTGCTGATAATATTCAAAAGACATTTAAAAGCATATCTGAAAGCAGTGATAACGTTTTTGAACAATTTGCGTCTATAGCCAAATTGATGGAAGAAGTTACAACAGCAACTGAGGAGATGGCTGCTGCAACAACCAATCTCAATAAGGAAGTTGAGACAATGGTAGAATCAAACAAAGATTTTATCAATTCTACTGATATATAACTTATAAAAATCAAATCCGGTTTATTTTTTATTTTGTATCTGAAAAAATCCGGCTTGATTTTTATAATATTATTTCTGAAGGTACTCTTTGTGGGGTACGAATGAATATTCTTCTCAAGCGCAGAAAAAACACACCGCGGGAGCTGGATTCTTTTTTTGATTCACGGATAGTTGTTCATGTCGGGGAATCTAAGCTTGAGCGAAAGCTCGAAACTGTTCTTCATCATGAAGGATTTTTGAATGTAACAGTTCTTTCGTCTCGAAAGGCATTTTTTTCATATGTGAAAAGTAATAAGCACGATTTAATTGTATATGATATAGATTGCGACTATGAATCCGAATCAGGTATTTCTTTAATTCAGAAAATACGTTCTGATGATCCTGACACGGCAATTATCACTTTTTCCTCCGAAGAGCCTGACAGGCATAAAATGCTTGAGCTTAACATTGATAATAATTTTATAAAACCGTTTTTGACGGCAAATTTTGTAAAAGCTGCTAAACGCGCCATAGGCGCAAAAAATAATTATGAAATAGGAATGCAGTTTTTTGATGCATTGTTCGGAATGCAGATGTGTACTCACAGAGATCTTCATCAGAGGACATTTGATCATGTAATACGCACCACCAAAATATACGGCAAATTTCTTTTGTTTTTGAGTAAAAACGGACATATTGATCTTACTTCATGGGCTTTAAAAAATTGTCTTATGGCATCCCTGGTACATGATATAGGCAAACTTCTTGTTATGCACGGCATAATGTACAAAGAAGGTAAACTATCGTCTTTTGAGTTTGAACAGATACGGAGGCATCCATGGCATTCTGTTACAGCATTACTCGGAGGTCAGGACATTGAATTTTTCGCCAAAAGCGGCGGACCTATTGAAACGGTATCCGGTTACAATGAAAAAAATCTTGGAGCGCAGGTTCAGCGCTGGATATTTAAAATAATGAAAGGCGACCTGTCTTCATTTGACGATATCGAGAAGTATTTTTCTGAAATGGGCGAAATGCCTTTTGTACATTCTTTAAACAAGGATTTATTATATATTGTATTTCGTCATCATGATGCTGTAACAAAATCCTATCATACTAAAGATGAATTAAATGCATTTGGAAGAATTATCGGCAGGGAGATTAGTGTTGAATTAAATCAGTTTTCTCCGCTTGATGTTGTTGCAAATACATTGTCTCTTTGCGATATGTTTGATGCACTTCTTGACGTAAAACGGGACTACAGAAAGACTTCGTATTCGAGTGTTTTTGCGATATTTCTGCTTTATTCGGAAATGCGCAGCGGTAAATTTTTTCCATTTCTTCTCGAACAATTTGTAAAATTTCTTGTTGAAAACGAGAGAATGGAAAGTCATAATCCGTTTTATAAACTCCGTGACGGGGAAAAGGCTTTTAAGGCAATTGAAAACGTATATGATCTTTTTAGAATTACTAAAGATCAGGAAACCGATTTTAATGATTTTTTAAAAATTAATAAAAATGATTTTGAGACATATGCTATTGATCAAAACAATGACGGGTTGATTTATCTTAATGAAAAGTGGCTTGATTATTACACTCGAAACCACAGAAGCCGTGTTTCAGAATTGATGACCGAGCTTAAAAACGCGGATCTTTTATCACATGATAAAGAAATTTCTAATCTTTCTTTAAAAGAAGTAAAGGTTTTTGATCTTTTACTTTCTTTCTTTAACAGTTATTCGTCATCCAGTAAACAAAAGAGATTCATTCAGTTTTTAGTACATACTGTGATCAATCGTAAAATTACGTCTGAGAAATGCGAACAACTCGGCGAATTAATAAAGGCAAAACAACCTAAAACAAAAAAAGAACTCGAACAGCTTTTAATTTCATCCGGATATGACCGGTTCGATTTATTTGAAGTTTTTTCAAATTATGATGAAAACATGATGGTTAATGATCTTAACGATTTTCTACGCCGTCAGTAATATCTTTTAGATTATGATTGAATTAATCTTTGCTTTCTTCGGCGTGAGGATGAAATTTAGAGTAAATATCTTTCAATCTTCTTTTCGTCGTGTGAGTATAGATTTGAGTTGCAGTTATCGATTTGTGTCCGAGAAGATCCTGAACTGTCTTGATATCAGCTCCGTTATTCAGTATTTCTGTCGCGAATGTGTGTCTGAAAACATGGGGAGTAACATAACTTCCAAGACCGCATTCTTCTGAGCGCTTCTTTATGATATGAAAAATTCCCCGTTCTGTCAGTTTCCCGCCTTTTAAATTTACAAAAAGCGGTGAATCATCTGATAAATCTTTGCGAATCGAAAGATATTTTTTTAAAAATATAGAAGCGTCATCAGTCAAAAAAACAAATCTCTCATAGCTTCCTTTTCCGGTGACTTTAATCTGTTTATTGTCTATATCAATATTTCGGATTTTTATTGATACTATTTCGGAAACGCGCGCTCCTGTTGAAAAAAAAAGTTCGAATATTGCTCGGTCTCTAAGGCTTTTATGGTCAGTATCTTCAATCTCAACGAATGCTTTTGATTGCTTTAATTTAAGAAATTTCGGAAGCTGATATTTTTTCTTGGGAAATGGAAGTAGTTTAGCAGGATTTTTTTCAATATAGTCGTTTCGTACAAGAAAAGAGTAAAATGACTTAATGGCTGCTATTTTTCTGCGAAGTGTCATCCGGTCATCACCGCAATCGTATCTATGACCGACAAAAAGTGAAAGGTCTTCATAGCTGACTGCAGAAAAATCAATATCTGAATCTTTTTCTTTTAAAAGAAAATCCCTAAGCTGAAATAAATCAGAAAGATAGGCTTTTAAGGTATTGCCTGAACGGTTTTTTTCAGATTTGAGATATTCCGCAAAGGCATCAATTTCCGAATCCAAATTAATCTCCGTCAGAAATTTCCAGCGTATATCCGCATTTTTCATTCAAACAGGATAATTTTACGCCCTTGTTTTTGATTCGTTTTGAAAAGAGAAGTTTACCGCATTTTGGACAAGGTTTATCTGAAGGTATTTCTCTAGTAATAAAATCGCAGTCAGGATAATTGCTGCATGAATAGAAAGGACGTCCTTTTTTAGATGAGCGTTTTACTACTGATCCATCGCAGTTATCTTTAGGGCATTTCCCAAGCGGCAGAGATTTCGAATTGCGGCATTCAGGAAAACCCGAGCATGCTAGAAAATAACCGAATTTTCCTAATTTTTTAAGCATTGGTTTTCCGCATTTTTCGCAAACTTCATCAGTTTTTTCATCAAGAGAACCTTTATGATCCGCTATCTGTTTTTCTGCTTTTTCAACAGTTTTGCTGAAAGGAGTGAAGAAATCGGAAATCATACTATGCCATTCATATTTTTTTTCTTCAACTCCGTCGAGTTTTGCTTCCATTTCTGCTGTAAAATCAACAGAAACAAGATCTTTAAAGTTTTCAATGATAAGGCCGTTTACAAGTTTTCCAAGAACCGTCGGAACTAATTGACGGCCGGAACGCACTATATAATAGCGTTTTATGAGTGTGTTAATCGTCGGTGCGTATGTCGAAGGTCTTCCTATTCCTGACTCTTCGAGAAATTTAACTAGTGAAGCATCATTGAAACGAGGAGGAGGAGAGGTGAAATGCTGTTCGGAATTGATTTTTTCAAGTGCAAGAATATCGCCTTCAGAAATTTTCGGAAGAGTGTTCTTTTTGCTTTTTTCTTCTTTCTCGAGAACCGTAAATCCGTCAAAAACCGTTTTGCTTGCTGATGCGCGTAATTCATACTCATCGGCTTTGATTACCGCGCTTATAAGTTCGCTTTTTTCTGGAGTCATCTGACTAGATACAAAGCGTTTCCAAATCAGCGAATACAGTTTATATTGATCTTTTGTTAGATAATCTTTTATTTTTTCAGGATCGCGGAGAACGTCAGAAGGTCTTATCGCTTCATGCGCATCCTGTGCACCCTTTTTATTCTGATATTGATTAGGCGAAGCCGGTAGATATTCAGGGGAATACTTATCTGAAATGAACTGTCTCACGGCATTGATAGCCGTTTCTGAAATTCTAAGCGAATCGGTTCTCATATAGGTAATTAAACCTACCGGACCTTCAGTTCCGAGCGGAATTCCTTCATAGAGCTGTTGCGCTACCATCATTGTTTTACTTGAAGTGAAACCAAGACGGTTTGCTGCATCCTGCTGAAGTTTTGATGTTATATAAGGGGGAAGCGGATTTCTTTTACGGTCCTTTGTGTTAACAGATTCGACAATATATTTTGCTTTTTCAAGATCTTCTTTGGTCTTATCTGCAGCTTCTTTGCCGGTTATTTTTAACTTTTCGCCGTTTTTGGCATATAATGCGGCATTCATCGCTGCATTCCCGGCTTTCAGATCAGCGGAAATGTCCCAGTATTCTTCTGGAACAAATGCATCTATTTCATTTTCACGTTCGCAGATTACCTTGAGAGCTACAGACTGTACTCTTCCTGCAGAAAGACCTTTTTTCACCTTCCTCCATAGAATAGGGCTGATAAAATAACCTACAATTCTATCAAGAACGCGTCTGGCCTGCTGAGCATTTACGAGTTCGATATTTATATCACGCGGATGTTTTACTGCTTCTTTTATAGCAGATTCCGTAATTTCATTAAATTCAATTCTTTTGATGTTCGGGCAGTTTTTGCTGAGAGAATTATGTAAATGCCATGATATTGCTTCACCTTCGCGGTCAGGGTCCGTTGCGAGAAGAACCATTTTGGCAGTTTTTGCCTTTTTTTTGAGATCATTTAATATTTTAGCTTTCCCGCGTATTGTAATATACTCGGGATTAAAATTATTTTCTATGTCGATTGCCAGCCTTGATTTAGGAAGGTCGATTATATGACCCATTGAAGAAGATATTATATAATCCTTCCCCAGATATTTATTAATTGTTTTGGCCTTTGAAGGAGATTCTACTATTACAAGTGTTTTTTCGCTCATTTTCTACCTTGAGTTCACCAGACTAGTCTGATGATAAAAATGCAATTATTTTTTGCCAGTATATCTATTTTGTCTATCGTGTGAATATCTTTCTTATTTTTTTATCGGGATCATGAAGAATCAGAATTGCCGAAAAAAATAAAATTAAAGTGCCGAGAGAAAGAAAAATTACCTTACGTTCATTCCCTATTACTATATTCTGTTTGAATTTTTTCTCGAAACGGAAATATCCAGCAGTAAAACCAGTTTTTTTACCGAAAAATAATGCAAGTTTGCCGTCAAAAACAAGAGGTTTATAATAGACATAACTGTCTTTTTCAATAAAACCGGCAGGTTTATTAGTCTGTTTTATTTTATCAGGCAGTTGTGTTCCTGCATTAAAGATTGAGGGAGGTTTTATGATGTTTGAAGACGGATAAAACATGATGTTTATGCCGTGTTTATCTTTAATATCTTCAAGTGTTATCCATGGAGATTTTTCGTCATTACCGTAAATTATCTGGGATACAAAAATATCCTCAATAAGAGCAAATTCTTCTTCAAGAACTGAAAAATAAGAGGATTGATAAATTCCCGGAATATTCCCTTTATAAACAAATTCGTTGAAAGCTGCATAAAAAGATGAAGCTGAAAATAAAATAAGCAAAATCCCGAGCAATATACGTATTTTTCTCATAGATCGGCATTTTGGACGATGATAATCCGTCTGTCAAGCCGGGATTAATGTGCTTGAAATAAAACTAGGCGGAGATGAATCTCGGTCAATGGAACTTAATCTGATTTCACTTAAAGAATCCAATGATTTTCTTAAATCAATTATAGATAATATTTCATCTGCACTTTTTCTATCTGATGAAAACCTGCGTGTTGCGGCTTTTAATGAAACATTTTCTAAGTTATTCCAAAAAAAATCAGATGATATTGTCGGTAAACTCTGCGGAAATGTTATAGGCTGTGTCTTTGTTGAAGAAGCAGGGATGGAGTGCGGAACAAGTGAGTATTGTTCAAAATGTACTCTGAGAAAAGCAGTATCTGGAGCGTTAGAATCAAAAACTGTTACAAGCAACGAAATTATTGAACGGCATTTTTATATCAGAGATTCCAAGCTTTTGAAATATTTCAGATATTCCGTTACGCCGATTATTTATAATGGGGCAGTTTTAGCACTTGTAATTGTTGATGATGTGACTGAGATTGAATCTTCCAGAAGACTGCTTGAAGAAAAAAATAACGAATTATCACGTCTTATTGATGAAAGAAACCGTTTTCTTGGAATGACTGCTCATGATCTCAGAAATCCTATCGGTTCAGTAAAAACTATATTATCATTTCTTTATGATAATTTTTCTGATACCGCTACAGAAAAAATACTGGAATTCATTGATGTTTCAAGAGAGGCCAGCGAATCAGCTCTTGCTATAATTAATGATCTTCTTGATATGTCTGCTATAGAATCCGGGAAAATTGATTTGGTAAAAACAGAATTTGTTTTTGCGGATCTTGTTGAATCTGTCATAATCAGAAATCAGATATTCGCCGGAAAAAAAAGAATCAAAATAGTATTAAATGATGTTTCTTCATCAAAAACTGTATTTGCAGATAAGCGAAGGATTGATCAGCTTATAAGCAATTTAATTTCTAATGCCGTTAAGTATTCTCCTTCAGACAGTGAAATCATTGTAACTCTTTTTTACGAAAAAGGTTTTACATTTTTTTCCGTTAAAGATTCAGGAGACGGAATTTCAGATGAAGATAAAAGTAAAATATTCAAACCGTTTGGAAAGGCTAAGGTTCGCACCACCGGCGGAGAAACAAGTACAGGCCTCGGACTCGCTATTTCAAAAAAAATAACCGAAAGTCACGGCGGTGAAATTCGGTTCGAAAGCAAAAAGGGAGAGGGCAGTGAGTTTATTTTTTCACTCCCCGATAGTTTTTAAGCGCTTATATATTCTTTTAAATGAGAATGTTTTTCTCTGATTCTGCTGAGGGCGCGTGTTTCGATTTGCCGGATAGTTTCGGCTGAAAGATTCATTTCATTTCCAATTTCTTTGAGTGTTGCGCTTTTATTTCCATCCATTCCGAATCTTTTTATAAGAATTGATTTTTCACTTCCAATCAGCGAATCAAGAGCTGCTTTGATGCTGATTGAAAGTTCTTCATTGATAATTATTTTATCGGGAGCCGGATTGTTTTTATCTGCTGTAATATCCATTACAGAAAAATCATTATCTATTTCCGCATCAAGTGATATAACCGGTTGAAAAGAATTAATTATTTCGGAAACAGAAATTACATCTGTGTTGAGATATTTTGCTATTTCCGAATTGTCCGGTTCTTTTCCTTCCGTTCTCATAAGATATTCTTTTGTGTAGGAAATCTTTCTCAGCATTTCGGTTTTTCTTATTGGAAGACGTATCGGTCTGCTTCTTTTTGCGATGAATCTTGAAATATAATGTTTGATCCAAAATGAAGCATATGTTGAGAATTTGCATCCCGCATTCGAATCAAATTTTTCAGCAGCGCGTAAAAGTCCGATATTTCCTTCCTGAATTAAATCTATCAGCGATGATTCAGTCCCGGTATAACTTTTTGCTATTTTGATAACCAGACGAAGATTTGCTTTTACGAGTTCATCAATAGCTTTGCTGTCTCCTTTATTCTTTCTGTCTGCTAATAGTTTTTCTGTTTCTGCTGTTATGAGCTGAAATCTTTTTATTGATTTAAAATATTGCTGTAAAGTGCTGTTGTTAGTTGTGTTGCTATTCATAAGTCATCTCCTCGACAAATACATAGCAAAAACTATGCCAACAATCTGCGGCTAAAAATGCAGAAAATAAGCAATTTTCGTGTTATAATTAATTAAAAATTTGTTAACATGTAATAAAAAGAAACACATGTGTAAATATTACACATGTGAGACTATGAGAGTAATGAAATAAGTTCTGATTCATCGAAATGATATTTTTTTTCACAGAAAGCGCAGCTGATCTCGCAGGATTTATCTTTCTTTAAAATATCTTCAATCTCTGATCTATCAATTAATTTCAAAGTAGATAAAACGATTTCTTTTGAACACCTGCACTTGAATCGTACTGGAATTGAACTTAAAAGTTCAGTTTCATTTTTGCCGAAAATATCGTAAAGTATAGAGATGGGCGTTTCTGATGATGAAATTCTTTCAGAAAAACAGATTTTCATATCTGAAATCATCTTTTCGGCATATTCAATTGAAGATATAGATGTATCAGGAAAAGTTTGTATAAGAATCCCGCCTGAAGATTTAACTGAAAGATTATCATTTAATGAAAACCCTATTAAGAGAGCGGAAGGAATCTGTTCACTTTGAGTGAGATAGTATGCGGTGTCGTATGCAATATCACCTGCCAATATTGGACTAACTCCGTTGTAAGGAGTGTCAAATCCGATATCTTTGCTGACATTGATAACTCCGGCTCCGATCGCTTCACCGATTTTAATGGAAGAGTCAAGGTTAGGATTCGCTATGCTTGCTCGGATATTGCCTCTTGCATCTGCCTGAACAATTACTGATTTTAATTTTCCTGATCCTTCTATCTTAAAAGTTAAATTCTGATCAGTTTCGGGCTTCAAACTTGCGCTGACGAGAAGAGCAGCATTTATGCTTTGGCCGAGAATGTAAGAAGACAATGGTGTAGTTTTTTTAACACGTATGATTTCATCTGCAGCGTTGCGGCTGTTAACCGCATATCCTCTGAGATTATATTTTTTGCTGATAAGCCTGTCAAGAGAGTCCATCTGATTTTCCTTTGCTGCGGATTAATGTCTTGTTTATTGTTTTTTTTAACCTGTATATCGCACGTAGAATATCAGTCTCAAATAATGCAGTCCTTTTTCCGCTGTCTATATTCTTGTTTCTGCTAAGATACATTTTAGTTTTTTTCAGATATGATGAAAAATACTGACTGATTTCATTATCATCATCTATCAAGTCAATCAGCTCTAGTGACTTTCCGTTTTCAATCATTTTTTCGGACATATTTAAAAAATCAAGGCATCTCTTATAAGATTCATCGATGCGGCATTTCGGGTAGTTTGATGATTTTATCTTTTCAATGATTTCTGCCGGATAGGTTTTCTTTGAAATATATTTTGATAGATCAGCTCCGGAAATATTAATTGCATTTTCTATGAAAGCTCCGTCGGAAGCACAGTTTATTACAGGAATTTTAACAAGTGCGGATGAATTTTCAAACCACTCTTTATAAAGATTTAAAACATAATCTGAAACAACAGCACTTCCTGTACATGATTTCATATATTTGATTTTGCGTTTGCGGATAATTTTCATGTTTATCGTATCAAGATTTGTGAATCTGTCTGTTATTGTGAGCCATGAACAGTTGTGATGTGTGCCGCTTGAATGTATTTCCCTTCCGGTATAGGCTAGATCCTGTCCGAATAGTATAATGGAACTGCAACCAAGGTTCAGCAGAAGATCAAACGCGCTTGTGGCAACCGAGCCTCCGGATTGGACGTCTCCGATTTCTCCGCAGTATTTTTCTATGACAGCGGCGAAGGGAGTCGTTTCGCGTTTGTTCTCTCTGTTTGAATCTATATAATATTTGCTTGTAGTGCTTAAGGCTTTGGCTCCGTCGTATCGGTTTAATATGTCAGGGGATGAAACAATATCTGCAACAAGAATCGTTTCCGGAATAGAACATCCTAGAAAATGTTTGATAGAATGTTTTTGTGCATCAAGAGTCATAACGAAATGGGGCTTTATACCGAATTTGCAAAGAACCGGCAAAGCGGTATCAACTGCAATTAGGACAGCCTTTTCTTCGATGGATTTAATCAGCGGAAGACTTTTTCTCAAAGACGGTCCTGCAGAAATAATAACGCCCGGGCATGATTTAAATTTTCCGAAGAAAGATGAAATTCTTAAAGAATTTTTCAGATGATTTGAATTGGTTATGATATTTTCCACCCATCTTTCTTCAAATTCAATTCGGGTTAATAGATCGCTTATTTTTGAAGATGCGTAACGATTAATATCTGTGACGAAATCATCATAAAAATTCTTATTAATAAGATATGAGGGTCTATGTGTATAAAGTGCAAATCCGTTAAATTCACTAAAATTTCCGCTTTCAAAAAGATAAGAAATATCATTTTGCGAATTTACTATTTTTACTAAATTAAAAGTTTCGGGAAAATGTTCATTGATAAGCCTGATTGATTCTTCGTCATGCTCGACGGCAATGATTGTTTTCGAGGGATATTTTTTTGAAAGTTCGCGCAGATGATAACCGAGCCCGGCGCCCAGGACAAGAATTATATTTTTACCGTTGTCATTGAAAGCCTCTACCGATTTTTCGGCTTCTTTTTGCGGCATATATGCCGAATGAATCCGGATTTCCTTATTTCCGTCATAAAAGCTGAGCGTCGGCAAATTGTCTTTGGTAAAATTTACGCGGTAACTCATCAGATCATGGGCCTGTTTCTAAATCCTTCCTTGCATTTATCATGCAGTTCGATGCATTTTGATTCATCCGAAAGATTATATTTCTGAAGTATGTTCGGCTCAATGAAGTAGTAATCGTATTTTCTATCTTCAATACCGCAGAATATATTTGCAAGATAAACGATATTGATAATGTCGGAGAATTTTTCATCACAAAGAAGAGGCGAATGATGAAATGCTATTGCCTGCGTTATGAATTCCGCAAAATTCCATTTCTCGGAAATAAGTTTTCCAATGGAAGAATGACTGATACCGATTGATATTTCTTCAAGAATTGTAGTAGTTCTGATGCCATGTGATTTTACAAAATCCGCTATTTTTATAGTCAGATCATTATCTACTGCAAGAAGAACAAGTTTGCCTAAATCGTGCAAAAGAGCTGAAATAAATATCTGTTCAGTTAAAGATCCTAGTTTGAAATTCTGCGCAATTAGACGCGAATAAAATGCGACCTTGAGAGAGTGCTGCCAGATTTGTTCAAATTTTTTATATCTTTGGTCCATAATACGCTTCGTGGTTGCTGCAAGAAGAATATATTTGAAATTTGAAAGTCCTATACGGGTAAGAGCTTCATTGATTGTCTCTATTTTTTTGTTTGGTGCAAAACCGGCGGAATTTGCAAGTTTAAGAATGTCGGCTGATAATGCCGGATCGCCTTTTACTTTATTGCTCATTTGAGATATTGAACTGTCCGGATCATCGCAAAGAACAAGAAGTTCGTTGATAAAAGTCGGAATTGACGGAATAAGATGAATCTCATTAATTATATCTTCTTTTACAGCCATGAGTGTTTCATCTGATTTTGTTTTAAACGGAACTGTAAGTGATATTTCGGTTTTGCTCTCATCAGCAGAAATAGTATAATTTGACTGCGGTATTCCGCTGTTTTTCAAAAGAAGCATTGTTAAAATAATGCCGAGTCCCGCACCTTCGGTTTCATCATAAAGTTTGTCATAAGCTTCGCTGAAATCCTTGATATGCTTGGCGCTTTCCATTCTTTGCTTAATACGTTCTTCTTCTTTTGCATGAAGAGGAGAATTGTTTACAATGCGTGTTTTGATTCCTTCTGCGGTTTTCTGAATTCTGAATTCTGCATAATAAGAACTTGATTTCAGATCTGATTCTATTGTAGCCATGTCGCCGACAACTTTTTCCTTAAACTGCCGCATGAGAGAATTATACTCGAGGACCTTATTCATGTCTGCATTGTTCTTTTCAAAAAAGACACGTTTTGCGTTTGCCTTCACAGCATTAAGAATACTTTCTCGAAGAATTGTAATCATCGCTTCCTGAAGAAAGAGAATGTCATTTGCCGCAAGGATTCGTGACATGAAGCCGTTAATGCTGCTTAGAACGATTTTGTCAGGGAAGGCGAATCTCAGGGAAACACTTTCACCCTGATTGAATTTTTCCAGGGTACTAATGTTTTTCCCGTTGAGCCCAAGTTCGAGCATTTTTCCTCCCTTCACGCATAGTTAAGAACTTAACACTTTCGGCAGAATTGTCAAGAATATTGTTTTGTCTTTTTATGCAAATCTTTATTCCGTCTTTCTCGCAAAGACTTAAGATTTTAAGAAACGCATCAGAAAATGATGCGTATTCCGAATGAAATTCGCTTGTTTTTACTTTATTCATAAAAATTCTGCAATAATATAAATTTTCGGAACTATTGTTATCTATTTCAACTGATACATTACCATAATCATTAAATATAAATTCATCAGTGAGTTCGGATGTATTATCTTCATTAAAACTGCCTTTAAGCCTGTAGATATTATTTTCATGTAGAATTGTAACAGAACCGCAGACTCCGCCGTTTTCGTATTTCCTTACTTTTTGTGAATATAATATAATAAACATGGAAAGCTGTGATGTCAAAATGAGAATAATGGGTAATATTTTATGTAATTTGATTTTTTTAAAAAAGAACGGAACAAGAGGAAGAATAAACAAAGTAATTAAAATTATTGGGTAATTGTTAGTCCGGAAATGACCGTTTAATGAGGATAGAGAGTTTACAATTCGAATTGAATAATCAGTTAAGTATTCAACGGGCATTGAGAGAAGTTTGCCGGAGTTTGTGAATAAAAATGATGCAATAACAGAAACTCCTGAGGCAATAAGCAGAAATGAATAATACGGAACAAGAATGATATTTGATAGAATTCCTGTAAAATTAATCTGATTAAGTTTAAGAACTATGAGCGGAAATATGAATGCCTGTGCCGCAAAAGTCATTGAAAGTGACGAGGAAAACAGTTTTAGATTTGAGAATATTGTTTTGAAATAATCGTAGAAGATAATTATTCCAAGTGTAGCAAGAAATGAAAGCTGAAATCCTAGGGAGTATAACTCTTTGGGGGAAAAAATTCCGATAGCAAGACCCGAGAGAAAAAGAGAATTTATGGATATATTTTTTCTGTCAAGAATCATGAAAAAGGCGGAAAAGAAGAACATTACCGAGGCCCGCACTAGAGAAACAGGCATATCTGTAATCAGTAAGAATAGTAAAATGAAAATTGCCCCTCCGGCAATTACAGCCTTCCTATTCCTGAAAATGAAAGGCAAAAGGAATAGAGGAAGCGCTCCGGCTATTCCAACATGAAGACCGCTGGCAGCTAATAAATGAAGGGTTCCTGCACGGGTGAAGCTTCTTATTGTTTCTTTCGAAACGTCATTTTGATTACCGAGCAGAAGAGCTTTGATAACAGGTGCTGTTTGAGGTCTGTAAAGGGCTTGAATTGTTTTTTCTATCCTTTTTTTTAATCTGATTCTATAAGACGGAAGGCGTTTTATTACAATATCATTATCATTATAATAATAAAGCAAATCAAAGTTTTCAGCAAATAAATCTGTTCTTGATGAGTCGATTTTAGAGAATTTTCCGCTGAATACGTATGTATCCCCGGGATTAATTAATATATCTGAAGGTACAAAAACAACGCATTTGTTTTTTTTCTCATTCACAACAGAAACTTTAGAGCTGTACCTGTATTGTTCAACGGACAAAACAATTCCATTCTTAAATGAAACAGTTTCAAGATTTATTGATTCGGGTCGGTTTAAAAAGGGAATGGATATTACTATAAATAAAAAAAATAATTGGACAGCAATGCCTGATTTGCAGAGGTTCTGTTTTTTTAATGTGATAAAAAGCAAGAGAATTGAAAGCGAACAGAAAAAAACAAAGAATACAAAATATGTTTTTCCAAGAAAGATTAAAAAAGAAAAATTAACCGATGCGGCGTACGCGCAAAAAAGATATGCCGAAGGTATGAAAAGTTTAGAATTTCCCCACTCTTTTGCCTGCTCCGGCTGAAAACCTGAATCCGATTTTTTTAGAATCATCACCAACTCCGTAATATCCGTAAGTGGCGGCAATTATTGAAAAGATTCTAAGGGTTTCAGTTACGTCAAATGCGGCTCCGGCTGACAGCATTATTCCGCCGCCGTCATATTTCTTACTGGATGGGTAGGTTTCAAGATACACTCCCGGACCTGCAAAAAGAATAATTTTGTCATTGAGATTATAGCAGTATCTTGCGCTTGCTGTAAATGCCGTATTAAAATGAGATAGAGATGAATTGGAAGCTTTTTCATAATCCATCCCGATAGTAAATTCTCCCATGAAAAGCCTGCCGTAAAGCTGTGTGTAAAGAAAAGGCGACAAAGTTCTGTATGAAACTTTTTCCTCTTCATATCCGGATTCATCGGGATCCGCTCTATTTATGAAATCATTATAGCTGATCTTGCCTGTTGTGAATGATAATCCGCCGCCGGCATAACACCAGTTGCGGAATTTTACGGATTCTTCAATCTCCTGCGAATTTAGGAAACTAAAGAAAAGCAACGATATGATCAGCAGTTTTTTCATCTTACGTTAAGCGGATCCTTGACGATCAGACAGCTGGTTGGAACATTGAATTCAAAAAGTCCGGCATGAAGCCCTGGATTCGCCCTTACATTGCTAAGGGTGACTTCCAATCCTTCACCTCTTTCCGAGAAAAAAGAAACTTTTTTCAACATGAAGTTTCTGTCTGCCAGAATATTGATGTTCGAATAGCCTTTGCCTGTGCCTTTTAGTTTGATTGTATAATCACTTCCGCTTGAAGAAGCTATGGCCATGTAGCCGTGCAGCATACCCGCAATTCCGCCGCTGAGACTTCCCGGAATTAGTTCCTGTATTCCGCAAATAGCGCTTGAAGGATCATATACCCAAAGTTTTCTTCCGTTTGAGCAAATTACTTTGCCCGACGGATTTGTGAATTTGATAATAAATTTACCTGGACTCATGAATTTGAACTGACCGGTCTGCAAAGAGCCTGATGAGTATTTCATGGTTAATGTTCCTTCTAATGAGCCGATAGAACTCATTCTTCCTCTGAAAGCCTGTAGAGCTTCGTCTCCGCTGATGGCTTTTCCCGAAACCGGAAATAATGCCGCTGCAAGAACTGTAACAAAAAGCATTTTAATAAGAATCTTTTTCATCGCACACCCTGTATTATATTACGCTTGATTTTTAATTATTATCACGAAATAATAACAAAAATACGTGATTAGCGTCAAATTAGCAATAAAATATCGGAGATTTCATGAAAAAAATGGGTTTTGTGCTACTTTTGATTATTGCAGGTGCTGCAGCTGGATATTTTTACAGTCAGGAGATTTATTCTTTTTACGTTAAAATGTATTATACTAAGATCGATAAAAAAGCATATTCTGCCGATTTGCAGAAAATAAGTTTTATGTATGATTCAGGAGTTCCTTCAACTGATGATTTTGAAAAGCTTTTTGTAAGATTGAATTCTTTTAATCCGTCAGAAATTAAACTGAACTGTATCGGGACTCTTTATTATTCAGTTTATAAAAAAGATTTTATATCATCTATGTATTATTTTAATAAGTGCCGAAGTAAAAAAAACGGTGATTTTCCGGTACTTCGTAAAATTATTCCGCTGTTTTATGAAGCAGGTTATTACGGTGATGTTGCATCAATTCTTAAAGACTACAAAATTAAAGACGAAACAGATATGCTTTTTTATGGAGGCATGTCATTTTATAAAACAGGAAAATATTCAGAAGCACTGTCGTATTTCAGATTATTGGAAAAAAAAGGAATTAAGAATCCGGATATTTATGACATGGCCGGGAAAATTATGGAGCATGATTCGAAGGGAAATAAGAAAAAACTCGAATTGGCAATTCCTTACTATGAGAAAGCTTATGAACTTGCAAAATCGCGTTCTGATTATCGGGACAATCTGCTAAGGCTTTATCTGAAACTCGGAAAGAATGAGAAAGCAAAATCATTAGCTGAAATAAAATAAAATCAGATCAAGTATATCATGCTGAATATTTGATTAAACCGATAGACTTTGTACTGGAGGAATTTGTGCGTATTATCATAGCATTGATCTTTTTTGTCTGTTCGTGTTTTGTCTTTGCAGCAGGAAAACCTCAGCATATCTACAAATCATCTTTTAAAAATGATTCATATTCTTACGGAAGGCAGTTTTATGCCATTTCTGCAGATGATACATTTAAGTCCGAATCGTTTCAGTTTATGAATAAGTTCGATAGCTTTTATTCAAAAAACACTTTCGAAGCAGCTTTCTCCGAACATTATAGTTTGAGCGAATTTATGAATTTGAATGCCGGATCAAATATCATAACTGCCAATATTTCATCTTCCTTTGCAGAAAAAAACTCTTTTAAAAAAGGATTTGATTATTTTGTTTCCTTCCAAAGAAAACTAAATTATTCAGATTCACTTTGGTTTGAATTAGGATTGTTCAGCACTAATCAACTTAATTACGGAAAAAAATATATCGGTATTCCTTTTATCAGTCCGATAGGTTCGATTAATTATAAATCAGATTCTTTTTTCGTTCGTATCGGGGTTCCGGTAATCATTACATATTTTAACGGCAAAATTATGGCAGGATTCAGATATGCTCCTATTCTCAATGGAGGACTCTTTGTGAGATATTCGTTTTTGCCGTTTATTTTTGCCGAGGCTTTTTCATTTGCAAAAGTCGATAAAATAGCCAGTTCCAAATTCTCCGATGATGATGATGAACTTCACCTATTCGGAATCAGTTCCGGTTTAAAAGCTGGAATTTATATATCAAGAAATGCTTCGATTGTACTTGAAGGCGGATATACTTGCACGCGCAGAGAATGGATCAGCGATTCGTCGCGTGACGTAATTGACGCGGAAAGAAAAAAAGGTTCATGGTTTTCAGGTATTTCTCTTTCCGCGATGATGTGAAATTATTTTTTTTTGACGGTTTTTACAGCTTTTATTTTCTTAGTATCTTTTTGTTTACTTTGTTTTTTTAATATTCCGTTTTCAAGATGAAGGTGTTCGTCAGCAATTTCTACAAGACGCTTATCATGAGTCACGATGATGAGTGACATGTTTTCTTCTTTCTTCAGCTTAATAAAAAGATTTTTTATGTCTTCTGCAGTCGTATTATCTAAATTTCCAGTGGGCTCATCAGCGAGAATCATTTTCGGTTTGTTGATAATCGCACGCGCTATTGCAACTCTCTGGCGTTCTCCGCCTGAAAGCGTCGTGGGATAATGATTGATGATGTCTTTGATGTTCAAATATTCAACGAGACTGTTTAATTCTTTTTTTACATTCCGGGGGAAAAGTCTAATGAGAGCAGGAAATATTATATTCTGATATGACGACATATCTGGCATTAGATTGAAAAACTGAAACACAAAACCGATTTCTTTGTTTCTAAAATGCGATTTTCTGAAATCACCCCAGCGTAGAATGTTTTTGTTATTGTAGAAAACTTTCCCGCTGTCGGGATTAAGCAGACCTGATACTATTCCAAGAAGAGTGGTCTTGCCGCAGCCGCTTTTCCCTGTTATAGCGATTATTTTACCGGTATCGGCTTTGAATGAAACGTTATTCAGAATTATTCTTTTTCCGAATTTTAGATTTATGTTTTCAACAGATAGAAGCATTATCGTCTCACCGCCTTAAATAGATTGATGTTTGACGCGAAGATCGCAGGTATTAAAGCTGATACAGCTGATACAGCAGATGATATAACAATACATAAAAACAATGTGTCAGTACCGCTTTCAGCTATAGTTATTGAACTAAGTGACGGCAGAAACTGCGGTATTTTTACTGAAAAGTAGCGTATGATCATATTTCCGGTAAAGTACCCAGCTAAGCCGTAAAGAGCTCCGACACATGCTGATTCGAAAATGAATCCGAAAAGAATTCTGAGTTTTGAGTATCCGAGTATCCGCTTAAGCGAAAACTTTTTACTTCTGATGTATACTATGGTAAGATATGAATTGAAAATTGAAATTGAGGTTAAAAGAAAAAATATCGCAATGACTCCAAGTGAAAATGAGTCTATAATTCTCATCGCTTTTGATGTTTTTTCTGTTACATCTTTTTGAGACTGAATATTTAATCCAAGTTTCTTAAGTTCTTCAACAGTTTGCGGCAGTTTGTCAACGTCTTTTACTTTAGCAAAGAGAACTGCATATTCCATTCCTGCTGATTTTCTATTTTCGGCATAATATTTTTGCGCTATTTCTTTAAGGAAATCAGTAGGCACAATTACTCCTGGAATATTTATTACGTCAGTGAAGGAATGCACTTCTGCTTCGAAATCGTAGGTTTTTCTTTCTTCAGTGTTTCTTGCTCCGGTTGCGAAAGTGAGAGTGAGCGGAAAACCGATGAGTTCTGACTCAGGTATGGGATCAATGTTGTCCATTGCAAAATAGTTATTAAGCATATCTATTGAGAATTTAGGAGCTATTATCGGTACAGGTCTTCTGTTTGTAAAAGACCGCCATTTGTTTGTTCTTGTTTTCAAAAAATCCCTATCGACTCCGCAGACCGGAACATACATTCTTTTTGTTTTTCCGAGCATCTCTCCTTCAACACGGAGTGTAAAGCCTATTCTGCTCACACCGTGTACTGAAATGAAATCCGGCATTTTCCTGATTGTGTTAGCAGTAGATAGCGGTATAGCACGGCTTCCCGGTCTTTTTACAAATTCAATCTCTTTGGTGTTCTTAGGGAGTATTTTTATTTCGTCGCTTGCAAGATTATCGAAAAGATTTCCCTTTACATAAGAAGTAACTGAATCACGAAGAGAAATATAAATTACAAAGAAACTGATAAGAAAAAGAATTCCGAAACTTGAGACTACCGATCTGATGATGTTTGTAAAATTATCTTTTGCGATGAAGAGGATTTTGTAGATTATAAAGTTCATTTTCCACGGTTCCTTTAAATTTTAACTCAGTTTTTCATTCTAAGCTTTTGAGTCAACAATAAATGTTTTGTTACAAAAAAATACCGGTTACATATGATCCATTACGAATTTCCGTATTGTATTTTTTCCTGATTCAGTCATTGCGCTAAATCTGAAAGTATAGAAGAAATTAGTTTCACTTGATACAGTTCTGTCAGATAGAAGACGGCAGTCTACGGAGATATCGCTGTCATAAAGTTTAAATAGAAGATTGTAGTTGTGTTTAAAATCCATTTTTATAACCGATCTCAAAACAAGTTCTTCAGTGTTTATTTTATTTATTATTCCCTCAGCCTTTACGGGATCAGCATCCGGACTTGTCGGTTTCACTGTAATTACGCATGGAATTATAGTTTCGATATATGGAACTCTTACCGGATTAAAACGCGACTGAAGAACGGGTTCTGTAGTTTCAATTATCCGGTTTTTGATATCTGCAAGAAATATCTCCGCTTCAAAAGAGTATTCTGCATCTCCGGCTCTCCAGAAATTAAGTTTTATCTTTGATCCTGAGTTTAGACTATTTACTGTATTCAGACTTTTTAAAACCTCGAACTTGGCTGTTCCCGGAAGTTTTTCAATGAGTTTGACTATGAAGCTTGATTGATTTTCTGCAACTGCGTATAATAGTGTTCCTGTTTCATTTTCATCGAATGATTCGATCTGCTTTCTGGGTTTAGACCCATGATAAATTTTTTCATATGTTACGACTATATCGCGGCAGATTGATTCGGTGTTATCATTGTTCTGTTCCATCTCAGTTATGTAATCAAAGAAAGATGAAATTGATTTTTCAAAAAAAATTTTATTTTTTAATATTTCCGAAGGTTTTTTAAGTTTTAGTATTTCTGTGATACCGCGTAATATTTTATATTGAAATGAAGTTAATCCTATATGCTTGGCTTTGAAAAGAAGAAACTGATATTCGTGTTTTTTAAGATTTTCAAGATATTTGAGATATCTGAATAGAAAATATATGCCGGCTACAATCCCGATAAGAGTAAATCCTATTATCAGTTCAGTGTTCCCGGGTACGCGCCATTTGAAGCCAAGGAAATTTACAACAGGTTCAATATCCATTTTAACCTCATTCTTGAGGTATTATATCAGGGGGCGATAACTCTTTCAAGAAATATATTACAGGATTAAATGCAATAAGCCGGCTTTCGCCGGCTTATTGATTATTTGCTGTCTTTTTTTGTTTCTTTAGAATCAGGTTTTGCTTCGAGTACTTCAAGATTTTTTTCTATCTTGGCTTCGTCTTTGAGGTCGGTAATAAGTTTTGCAACATTTTTTTGGAATTTTTCGCTTTTAAGAGCCTGCTTGATGTATTCCTCTGCATTTGTTACCGGAACTCCCTTGAATCTCGCCTGTTCTCTCATGTAAACATCTTCAATCTCTTTAGGAGTTACTTCAAGATCTTTTGCGAATTTCTTTTTGGCATAAAAACCTAATGCCAGTGTCTCAACCTGAATTCTGATAATACCTTTAAGATCTGCATCATCTGTAATTTTATCGGCTTTTGCCTGATTGTAAACAATCTTCTGTTTAATCATTTCTTCAAGAAAGTAACCTCTGTTTAGAAAAGGGTTTCTTGATATCTGCTGCGGATCTGCAGCGATTTTATCAACTTCTTCGTTAGTGTCCAAGTTATACATGTTTTTAATTTGAACATAGTATACTTTAGAGAACTCTTTAACTGTTATTTCTTTTCCGTCAATTTTTACAAGAAATCCGTCTTTAGGATGTTTGCTGATATCCGGATCTGATAATGCTGTGATTGCTTCAGTATTTTTTTCAATAGCAGCTTTGTCCTTAAGATCAGTAACGAATTTATTTGTTTCTTCAGATAGTTTTTTCTGAGTAAGCTGCTGTTTTATATAGTTTGTTGCCTGCTCGAGAGTTGCACCTTTAAAAGCTTCTTTTTCCGTGTTGTAAATATCTTCGATTTCTTTGTCTGATACCTGTATCTTATCGAGGATCTTAATTTTTACCATGTATTGTGCTGTTGTGCTTTCTTCGATTGATAGTACAAGTGATTTGAATTCTTCATCTGAAAGAACTTTTTCTTTTTCGGCTTTGAAGTAAACTATTCTCTGTTTGATGACTTCGTCGAGAAAAAACGATTTATCAAGAAGAGGATTTTTCTGCTTTTCAACAGAATCGCCGGCAATTTTATCTACTTCTTCGTTAGTTTTGAAGTTGTAATAAGTCTTGTTGTGAGCGTAATAAAGTGTATTGAGTTCATCGATGGTTATTTTTTTACCGTCGATTTTTGCCACCCACGGTGATTTTGAGCACGCGCTCATACCGAGGAAGAGGGCAATTAATGCAAATAATGCGGTTCTTTTTAACATCATATTCTCCGAATTTGTTGTTTTAAACTCTATTTCTGAAGTTTTCTCATTAGTGACTTTGCGTTAACATTTGTTGCAACCATTTTTTGACCTCTAAAAGCTTTTTTTCACTCTCTTCTTCCTTTGAAAAAAGAAGTATTGAGCTTTGGTCATCGGGATCAATCTTAAACCGTTTGTCCGATTTCACTGCTACAAAGAGTTTCGGAAGATCAAGAGTTGTGTCTTTTGATATCTTTATACGTATGTATTTTTCCGTTTCAATTATTTCTTCAAGATATACAGATGACGCGAGAGTGCGAAGGCGCTGTATTTCAATTAAAGTTTCAACTTCCTCCGGAACAGCGCCGAAGCGGTCTTTCATATCCGAACAAAGTTTTGTTATTTCATCATCTGTTTCGCATGATTCAAACTTTTTATAAAATTCTATTTTCTGTCTGGTATCGGAAATATATGAATCAGGTATAAATGTATTGATGTTGAAAAACACAGGTGTTCGGAAAAGTTTGAGCGGTTTTTCACCTTTAATTTTTCTGACTGCTTCTTCAAGCATCGCGCAGTAAAGGTCAAAGCCGACATCGACAATACATCCTGACTGTTCACGTCCTAGAAGGTTTCCAGCGCCGCGAATTTCCATGTCTCTCATTGCGACCTTGAAACCGCTTCCGAGTTCGGTAAATTCGCTTATTACGTTGAGACGTTTCATTGCAGTTTCATTTATTACCATGTGACGCGGATAAAAGAAATATGCATATGCCTGCTTGTCGCTTCTTCCTACTCGTCCCTTGAGCTGATAGAGCTGAGATAAACCGAAAGCATCCGCACGGTCAACGATTATGGTATTAACTCTCGGCATGTCAACACCGGATTCTATTATTGTAGTACTTAGCAGAATATCGTATTTGTATTCAAGAAAGTCTATCATTATGTTTTCGAGTTCGTGTTCTTCCATCTGTCCGTGTGCGACGGCGACTCTTGCTTCCGGAACAAGATTCTTGATAAAGTCCGTTTTCTTTTCCATGTCCTGAACACGGTTGTGAACATAGAACAGCTGTCCGTTTCTTTCTAGTTCGCGCTCGATTGCCATCTTGATAATTTCAGGATTATCTTCGAGAACAAATGTTTCAATTGCCTGCCGGTTTTCGGGAGGAGTAGATATGATCGAAAGCCCGCGAATGCCGGCTAGAGACATGTGAAGTGTTCGCGGTATAGGTGTTGCCGATAGAGTGAGTACATCAACCTGGGAACGGTACTTTTTGAGTTTTTCCTTATGTTTTACCCCGAAGCGCTGTTCTTCGTCGATGATCAGTAATCCGAGATTTTTTATGAATGTGTCTTCGGAGAGTATCGCATGAGTCCCGATTATTATATCAATTTCGCCGTTTGAAAGCCGCTGTTTTGTTCTTCTGATATCAGCTGATGAACGGAATCGTGATATCATATCAATTTCAACAGGATAGCCTTCGTAGCGTTTTTTGAAGTTGTTGAAATGCTGGAGAGCGAGAATCGTTGTCGGCACGAGTATCGCAGTCTGTTTTCCGCTCATCGCGGCCTTAAATGCAGCTCTGATCGCGACTTCTGTTTTCCCGAAGCCGACGTCTCCGCATACTAACCGGTCCATCGGGCTTTCTTTTTCCATGTCGTCTTTTACGTCTTCGATGGCGCTCATCTGATCCGCTGTTTCTTCGTATTCGAAGCGGGCTTCGAATTCTTCCTGCCAAACGGTATCTGAAGGAAAACGGAATCCTTTATGCTGTTTTCTGCGTGCGTATATCGCAATAAGTTCTTCGGCTATTTCATCGACGGTTTCCTGAACTTTCTGTTTGATTCTGTTCCAGGCGCTTTTCTTTCCGAGTGAATCTATGCGCGCTTCACGTCCGTCGATACCTGTGTATTTCTGAATCATGTTAAGCTGATCGAGCGCGACGAAGAGTTTGTCTCCTCCGGCGTATTCGAGAACGATGTAGTCTTTTTCGATTCCGCCCGCGCTCATACGCTCGATATCGGTGAATATACCGATTCCGTGATTTACATGAACTACGCGGTCGCCGGGAGAAAGCTCCATGAAGGAATCGATTGCCTTGCTCTTTCCGCTTTTGAATGAGCGGCGTTTCTTGTATGATTTGCCGAATATGTCGTGATCAGTGAAAATGGCGCGTTTCGTTGCGCCGATATAGATTCCGCCTGAAAGCGGTGATATAGCGAGTGAAAGATTTTTTGAGAAGTCGGGATTTTCGTAATTATCGTCCGGTGAGAATTCCTTGAAAATATCCGAGAGCCTTCTGATCTGACCTTCGAACACTGTTGCTGCGGATATTTTCCAGCCGTGTTCTATGCGTGTTTTGAATTCTTCCCTGACGGTCTGAAGTTTGCCGGCGAATGAATGAATTGCCTTCAGTGACAGATGCACGGCATCCGGGCTTGATGTTAATGTCTGAAGGTTAACTGAAGAAGCAAGAACGTGTTTAAATTCGGCATCGGAGAATAGTGTATCTGCCGGAAGCGCGAACTGACTTTTTGATTTCTGTTCGTAAACCGCGCGGTATGACGCAATCATGGATTCGGAGAAATATTCTATTTCGTGTTTTTCGCATGATATGTAAAGCGAATCTTCAGGAAGATATTCAACCGGCGAAACCGAATCGATGACTGCATGAAAGTAATCTTCAATGCCCGGGAATTTTTCGGAGCTTTTATTTTCGAGAATATGAATAATTTCTTCAGGAAGTTTATTTCCCCTGATTCTTTCTGATTTGAGAAATGATTTGAGTTTTTCTTTTTCATCTTCTGAAAGGATGAGTTCTTTTCTCGGAAGTACCGTTACAGAAGAAAGCTCAATTGTCGATCTCTGTGTTTCCGGATCAAATTCACGAATGGATTCAATCGTATCGCCGAAGAAGTCAAGTCTGACCGGATAATCAAGCGATGAAGGAAATACATCTATTATTCCGCCTTTAACGGCGAAGCTTCCGTATGTTTCGGCTGAAGATTCTCTGGTGTATCCGAAAGAAGAAAGAGTTCTTTCAAGCGATTCGAAAGAACATTCATCCCCTTTGTTTAAAAATAAAGCCTTCTTTTCAATGTTGGTTCGCGCGGGGATTTTGCGCATCAGCGACTCGGCGCATGTGATAAATACGTAATTGTCACCTGAAAGCATCCGGTATAGTGCGGTTATTCTTTCCTTTAGTATTTTATCAACCGGAGAAACGAATTCATAAGGCAGAATATCAAATGAAGGGAAGGGTGTGATTAGTTCCTGGGGAATGAATGATGAAAGATCATTTGCTATTTCGTAAATCTTCGTGTTGTTTTTGGTGATTATTACGACGGGTCTTGAAAGCTTTTCGCGAAGCGAAGCTGCGGTGAGTGAAAAAGCAGGGAAGGGAATTCCTTCGATGCTGACAGGTTTTTCTTTCTCGTTTATTGCCTTGACAAGCTCTGATATTTCTTCAGTTTCTGAATATTCTTTTGCTATTTTGTGGAAAAACATTGCCGACTCCGCTTGAGGATATTTTTGTTCAGGCATTTGTGACGGGCAATAACTTTTTGAGTAATATTAAGGAACGGAGGACTCATGACTGAAAAGGGCATTGTTGTTTCTATTGAAAACGGTACTGCCTTGGTGGAGCCTGCCGTAAGCGGAGGTGACTGCATTTCTTGTCCTTCCAAGATGTTCTGTTCGTCTAAAAGCGGAAAGCGCATAATCAGAATGAAAACAGTTGCAGGACTTAAAAAGGGCGACGAGGTTGAATTCGAAACGGATTCAAAGATTTTAATTAAATTCGCAGTGTTCGCATTTTTTGTTCCGACAGTAGTCCTTATAGCTTCGTTATCGGCAGCGTCAAGGCTTCTTCCTGATTCGTTTCTTGTTCCGCTTATTTCAGGATTATCGTGCTTCGCGTCGTTTATATTTGTTAAGATAATTTTCAAGAAAAAAGTATATTCTGCAAAGATTTCAGACAAGCATGGTGTCATGCAAAACAAAAAAGGTGCTTCGCACCTTTAAATCCGGTTTTGTCCGGTCACCGGACTTGTCGTCAAAGGCTTCGCCTTTGATATCCGGTTTCGCATGGTCTCATACGATAAGATCAAAAGGGACCGGGCTTCATCCTCGGCGGCTTTCAACATCGTGTTGCCGCCTCGCTCGTGCTCATCGTGAGCACACGGCCAGCCCTTCCCTGAGCGTCAGGATGACGCAAATCCAACGCGGACACGATGTCCATTAGCGTTGGACAGTGAAATCCCCGCCCGCTCTTTGTCGGGCAAATTCCTCGCACCGGCTTTGCCGGATGCTGCGGTCGCCCGAGTTGAGTCTGCCTTTGGCAGACGGTTTAGGTGTTTTTGCTCTCATTCATTTTTTGCTGAAGCGTCTTAGTAATCACAACGGATTCGGCTCAGACAGAACTCTTGCACGACGATCAATGTTAGTTTGCCTCCGGCAAACTTTTAACTTTATTCTGTCATTCATTTTTGGATTTGTGATGATTCTTATCTTGCGAAGATTGTCAGGAGTGTTATTACTGTTGTGATGATTGTTATGCCTGCGCCTATTGCCCACATCAGCATAACGAATTTTTTGTTTACATCATCGAAGCGTTTATTTACATCTTCAAAACGCTTGTCTACCGATTCAAAGCGTTTATCTATCTGATTGAATCCGAACTGCATCAATTCGCGCTGGGTTTTAAGTTCTTCCTCTATGCGTGTCATGCGTTCTATCAGCTGTATATCGTAGGGACGGAGCTGAATCACATTGCTTTTCGCGCTGATACGGTCGAAATTTGATTCGATATATGAACCTATCTGTTCAAGTTGTTCTTCTGTTAATTTCATGGCAGTACTCATTTCTCACCTCAATTTATAACCGGATTTTCCTTCTGTCAAGGGTTTAACTATTAATATTAACGTAATAGAGAGTAATCTTTTCGCAGAAAGATATAAAAAACTTCTCTTTCTGCCCAAGAGTTGAGCTTACTTCAAAGGGCGTTACCCGCCATTTCTACGAGTGTCGTAGGGCAACACAAGGCTTCGCCTTATGGATTCATTTCCTGCATGGGTCATGCAAAAACAAAAAGGTGTTCCGCACCTTTTAAATCCGGTTTTGTCCGGTCACCGGACTTGTTGGCAAAGGCTGGCGCCTTTGTAATCCGGTTTGTATGGTCTCATACGATAAGATCAAAAGGGACCGGGCTTCAATCGCCAGCCCCGCCCCTTTTGAAATCCCCGCCCGCTCTTTGTCGGGCGAATTCCTCGCACCGGCTTTGCCGGATGCTGCGGTCGCCCGAGTTGTGTCCGACTGCGTCGGACAGTTTAGGTGTTTTTGATGTCATTTATTTTATTCTGAAGAACTTAGAAAATACTGTTTTTGTAAAAAACAATGACGTCCACCTTTGAGGTGTATGTTTTCGAAGAGAGGCGGGGAGGGTTGGGATTGATTGTAGAATAATAATGATTTTAAACATAATTTGCTGTTTGTGTATTTTGAATATGTTTATGTAATAAAATTAAATATTCTGTACTAAAATAAATTATTATCGTTGATATTTTATTTTATGAGTAATAGAAGAATAAAGAAATATAATGTTGATACTATTGGGGTTTTATGAATTCAAAATTAATTTGTCCGATAGCCATTGATCTTGGTGCAAAAAATACCGGAATTGTTAGCGGATCAATTACCGATAAGGCTGAGTTTTCATTTAAAGGAGCTGTTATTTCTGTTGATGATAAAACCTCATGGTCAATGACTGATAGAACTGCAAGGAGACATCAAAGACGGGGAATAAAACGCAGGAAAATGGCTAAACGTTTGTTTTGGCTCATCCTTCTACATGAATATGAAATAAAATATAAAAATCTAACGGTCAGGCAGCAAGAAGCTTTTAATGGTCTTTTTAATAGACGCGGATTTACTTTTGCTTCCGGGGGTGATGAAAATAAAGAAAGAGATGAGATAATAAAAAGTTCTGAAATTGAAATTATTAATATTTTTGAAAATAAGGTACCAGAGCTGTTTGCAGATAAAAAAGGTGATCTGCTTGATAGAATATCTCAAAATCAAAAATTACCTGAATCTATACCTTTTTTTGAACACAAACTGGATAAGTCAGTATTTAGGGATTGGGCAAAAGAATCAAATTTAATTGAAGATTCTGAAATAGAAGAGCTGTCAAAAAGTTTTGAAAAAACATATAAGGCTTTAAAAGATTATTATCAATCAGCTCTCCGTGAGCAAATGGGGAGTAAACATCGTAGAGAATATCTGGTAGAAATCAAGAAAGACATTGATACTTATTTTAAAAATGAAGATTTATCTTTTTCAAGATTATTTGAGAAGAAGGTTGATTCGGAAAAGTTATATAGATTGATTGGGAACATCAGCAATCTGCAGCTTCGAGTATTGCGGAAATACTTTAATCAGCCCGAAGGCGGCAGCAAAGAAAAACTTCACATCGACATTTGGGATAAAGAAAAACTTAGAATTCTGATATGGCGCTGGATCGAATCTTGGCATGTTGATAAAAATGAAGGTGAAATCAGACAATATAGATCTGAGATGCAGTCAAACCGCAACTTGAAAAAGGGAGGAAATATTATTAGTTTTCTTACTGAAATTTCTCCTGAAAAGACTATTCCGCCTTATGAAGATCAAAATAACAGAAGACCTCCCGAATGTAGTTCTATGCATCTTGATGCAGAAAAATTAGATAAATTATTTCCGGGATGGAAAGAATTATGCTGTGTTATACATGCAAATTTTAAAACAGATATTGATATGGGGAAAATATATTCAGATGATACCTGCAGGGAGGTGAATATTGAAAATAGTAAAGAACTTTGCTTACTGCTTCAAAGATACTTGGATAGATCGATGAGGTTGGATAGTCTTGAGATAAGAAAAATTGTTTCGAAAAATGAAAAAGAACGTAAAAACTATATTTCTGATAAGATTGAATCCGTTCTTGGAAATAATCTGACGAAACTACTGTACTTTGATTTGGCTCCAAAATATTATTCTGAAATTCAGGATGCACGCAATGGATTATGGGATGAATTAAATCATAATTCAATTCTTAAAAGATGCGGTAAAAATCCTCCCCATAAAAATAATATTTCTCATTTGCTTGTCGGAAATATTCTTCAACATGATTTTGATGAAAAAAGTTATATGAAATTTATTGATGAATGTTGGAAAACCCCAATAACGGGCAGAACCACTCTTTCTTCAATGTGCGTAAAAATAGAAGACATTAGAAAGAGATATGGTAATTCCTTCAATGAATTCTATAAAGAATTGCTTGTGTCTATTGAAATTCATAACAAAAATGTTAAAAATGAAAAGAAGATAATTGAATTTAAGCCTTCCGATGGAATAGAACAAGATATTTATGATGTTTATAAGAGAATTAAACCAGCGTCAGAGGTTATCAGTAAATATCTATGTCATGATTCTTCTGTTTCTGAAAAATATTCAAATCCTTTTACATTAGCTCAACTTTCTAACATAATTGATAAAGATATTCATGGTTTTTCAAAGGACTGTAAAATATGCAGTTATGAGAATAAATGGAGAATGCAGCTTAATAAATATACAACAGAAGATAAAACTGATTATTGCGCGAATGCAGTACGTCTCAGCTCTGACACCGTACGTCCTTTTGACGGAATGATGGCACGCATTCTTGACAATCAAGCTGAAGAGATTGTGAAACTTAAAATAAAAGAGATAGATGAAATAATTAAAACAAATAGTAAATCTGATTTGGTAATTCCGGTGTGCATTGAGCAGAATTCTTTTAATTTTACATCAGATTTGGCTGATATAAAAAGATCCTCAAAAAGAAAAGATTTATTAAAAAGAAAAGAAGCAAGTCAAAAGAGAGAAGAAGAATATTTTACTAATAAAGAACAGCGGATTATTTATGCTTCAAAAGGTTTATGCCCTTATACTGGCGAGCAATTAGATGTAAAAGGTGAAATCGACCATATAATACCAAGAGCAAAGACAAAAAAAATAAGCAATACTATCATAGACCATGAGGCAAATTTGATTTATTGTTCTCGCAAAGGAAATCAAATTAAAAAAGATAAAGAATATAGTTTGAGCAATTTGAACGCTAAATATCTTAATAATCTTTACGGTACAGCAAATACAAAAGATATTGAAACACAAATTGAAACTTCTATTGAAAAAATAAAAAAATTAAGACAGACTTTTGTATTTACTGATCTTAGTGAAAATGAACAGCGCGATTTCAGGCATGCATTTTTTTGCGATAAATTGAAAGATTCATTGCTTGATTATTTAGCTAACCAGATTAAAGCACGTGTCAATGGGACTCAGGCTTTCTTTGCAAAATTAATTATAAGAAAGCTTAGAAAGCATCTAGAATCAAAAGGCTTAAGAGCTGAATTTATTGTAATAAAAATTCCTTCATCAAAGGAAGGCGGAGTTTCTTTTATTAGAAAAAAAATTGCTGAACTACGCGCTGATATTGCGAAACAACCGATACAACCTATTTACAGTCATATTGTTGATGCGGCATGTGTTCTTTATCTTTCTTTTAATGAAAATGAAATATTCAATAAAATTTCAGCTCCGGTTGTATTTAAAACAACGGATGACATCAGTTTATTTGAAGAAATTCTTCCGAAATCTTTTTCTATCGAAAAAGGAGAGAAACGTAAAATATATGAAAGAGAAACAAAGATAGATTTTTCTTCTGTTCAGATATTTAAAGACGGAATATTCGCAGAACACTTTGTGCCGGTTATTATAAATGCAGAGGGTTTATCTTTCGGATTTAATTTGAAAAATAGAAGCATCTGTGTAAAGAATGCAGAGCTTTGGTTTAATGAGATAAAAGATTATCTGAATCTTAAAGATATTTATAGAGATAAAACCATTGAAGAACTTGTAGTACTGAGCGTTAACGGCTTTATTCAAATATCATTTGATAAGACAAAATGTCTGGAACTGCTCCAGAAAGCTTCAAGAGATGTATCCCTTTATTCAGAAAATGAATCAAAGGTTAAAATTCTTGAAGGATTGAGATATACAACCGCAAGAATGAATCTGGAAGATATTGTATTTTTAAAAAATAATAAAAAAATAACTGGTATTGTTGAAGCTTTAAAAACTGACTTATTTACTTTTAAAGTTAATTTTAAAAGTCTTGGCAAAGATTTTGGAAGTTTTCACGAATTGCAGCTTATACTGCCTTCAATAAATGAAGCCAAGGATTTTCATACATTGATTAAAAGAACCTGTGATATCACAGACGGAGAAATTGATTATTCTGAATTATTTATAAAAATATATGACGAGAAATTTAATAATTCTCAGCAATCAATTAGTTGTAGAAAGCAAAAAACAAGAAAGACGTCATTGCCTGTAATTGCCGCTCCATCGGGAGGTTTTCGTCTTAGAAGAAAGAATAAAGATGATAGTTCGATTTATCAATTGGTTGCGAGTAATGCATATGTTAGCGGATTTGATGAAAATTTAAAAAACATTTCTATAGCTAAACATTTTTCAAAAAGTAGAAATATTGCTCTTATATCAGAATTTAATAATTTTGAAAACATAAAAACAAGTATAAGTTTAAATCAGTGGATAACTGTCGAACCATTTGAGCCTTACATTGATATAATTGATGAAATACAAGCTTGTCCAGGTACAAAATCTAGATTTTATATTGTATTAAAATTAAAAAATGAAACATTTTTAAGGGATATGGTAACAAAAGAATACTTGAATAGTATATCTGGAAACATTTTAAATGTTTATGGAGTAATGAAAAAAAATGACTATAAATCAGATTTTTTTAAAGGAAGTCTAGATAAGCCACGAGAGACGATATTTATAAAGGAGTTATCCGATGATTATATAAAATTGAGATATGAAGCTGAAGGTAGAAAAATTAAAGACTTGTATCTTAAATCTTTAAAAAACGGAGGCTGAAATGTATCTAACCTTTACCGAACCGGGATTATTTCTCGGATTAACCGGGTCAAGGCTTATGGTGCACAAGGATAAATCGGTAATAAAAGAATTTCCGCTAAGCAAAATAAAACTGATAACCGTTGAATCAAAAGGTATATCTTTTTCGGGAGATTTGTTGATGTCTTGTTCCGAAAGGGGAATACAGTTTTTTGTGACAAATTTCAAGGGTGACGCTGTTACTTCGTTATATGGTCTTCATCACCATGCTACAAGCAAGGTAAGAGCCAATCAATTCGAATTCATTAAAGGTGATTCGGCAATTGTTCTTTGTAAAGATATCGTATCGGCTAAGATACGTAACCAAAGAAGTGTTCTTCTCTATTTTTCAAAATATCTCAACAAAAAAGATGAAACGGCAAACTGTGATTTGATCAAGGATAAATGTGATAGCCTTTTATCTATTTCTAAAAAACTTTTAAGTGAAGATATTCTGGATAAAAGCACTATTTTGGGATATGAAGGAAGCGCAGCAAGAATTTATTGGCAGACTTTGAAGAAATCGGGTTTGCTGACACCTACTTTTTCCGAGAGGGAAGGACGAGGATCGCGAGAAATAAACAACATAATGCTTAATTACGGATATGCAATATTATCGTCGCATATCTGGAGAGCATTACAGAATGCCGGTCTTGAATTATATGCAGGAGTTCTTCATGATGAACGTTCAGGCAAGCCTTCACTTGTCCTTGATCTAATGGAAATATTCAGAGCATGGGTTGTTGACAGGGCAGTTGTGAAACTCAGCGGTCAATATAATGATTTTTCTTATGCGTGCAAACGTTCGCTGATAAATGATATCAATCAAATGATGGATCGGAAATATGCGTTAAACGGAAAAAAAGTACGGCTTGAAGCTATCATTCAAAGACAGGCATACAGACTTGCCGGGGTTTTTGCAGGTGATTCAAAGTATAAACCGTATTTGTTTAAATGGTGAAATATGAAACTGACAAGAGAAATTCTTGTATCTTATGATATAGAAGATAACCGTTCGCGTAAGAAAATATATGACGGTCTAAAAGATATTGGTTTATATCCAATACAGAAGAGTGTATTTGTCGGAGATGTTAAAACCGCTGAAGAAAAAGCCGTTAAAAGATTGCTCTCACAATTTCTTGATAAGAAGACGGATAAATCATTTATTCTTTGCGGTCAAATTATTGAACAAATTAAAACGACAGGTATCGGATACAAAGAGGATGAGCTGGATATATATGGAAAATCATTTGTCTTATAACATTCCAGTGAGCATGATACGTCAATTTTGTTTCTGTCCGAGAATATTCTATTATGAATCTGTTCTTAATGTTAAATTGAAAAAACCTATTTGGGTAGATCAGGGAACGGAGTTTCATGAACGCGAAAAAAATCTGATAAAAAGACGTAATTTTAATAAATTAAACCTCGATAAATATATAAGGTATGAAGAGTATGAAATGTCTTCATCTGTATATCATCTGGCTGGTAAAGCCGACTTAATACTTGAATCTGATAATGAAGTAGTCCCGGTAGAAATTAAATCGCAAAAACGAAAACCTACAAGGGGGCAAGTTCTGCAATTATGTTCTTATGGTCTTTTAGCAGAGGAGTGTTTTAGAAAAAAATTCATTAAGGGGATATTTATTCTTGATGATAAGGATAAAAATTATTTAATTGAAATGAATGGCGAGATAAAAAATGAACTCATGAATACATTGGAAGAGATGAAAAAGATATACTTGTTACAAATAATGCCCGATTCAAGTGCGACAGAATTTCAATG